>OERN01000161.1_pt1 | contig 19766 bp, 17 predicted proteins | sample 1540061 | NCBI WGS metagenome assembly OERN01 (sample SAMEA3891241, study PRJEB23780) | metagenome | biome: terrestrial biome; feature: animal house; material: water of meat washing | place: Italy | collected 2015-05-12 | reverse complement strand
CGCCAGCAGAGTTGACTATTAGTAAGGTTGTTGAGTCTACACATCTGAAAGTATTAATAAAGCATTTTGCAGGTTCTGACTTGCGTCGATTCATATCCTCAGTTATGGATAAGGTTATAGATTTTGTTAGAGAGGCTTCTAGCCACTTAAATATTGTTCAGAGTGATGAAGAATATCTTGCATTGAAGATCTATCACAATGACCCTTCAGATTCTATAAAGGTGTTTTTTACTAAGCTCGATGATGAATCTGTTATTGGGATCATTTCAGCTGAGTGGAGAAATGAAAAATACGATATCAACGTAGTTTGTGAAGATGAAAAATATAATATAGGGCCTGATTTAAAAGAACAGGGAAGGTTTATTTCCGCGCTTCAATATCTCTCCAAGACTTTATATTTAACAAGCTCAGTTGAAGATTCATTGCATTCTTAGTTGGTAATAAAAACGGCGCCTTAACGGCGCCGTTTTTAATATCACTGATTCAACCAAAATCACTGCAGCAGGGAGATATCCGCGACTTGCAGGAACAGGTTGCGCAGGTTGTTCAGCAGTGCCAGACGGTTGGCCTTGAGGGCTTCGTCGTCGGCCATCACCATCACTTCGTTGAAGAAGGTGTCGACCGGCTCGCGCAGGGCGGCCAGACGGGTGAGGGCAGCCTGATAGTCACCGGCGGCGAACAGCGGGGCCAGTTCGGCTTGCAGTTCGGCAACCTGGGTGGCCAGCGCCTTCTCGGCGGCATCGACCAGCAGTTCCGGTTTGACGGCAGTCGGCAATTCGCCTTCGACCTTGGCCAGAATGTTGCTCACGCGCTTGTTGGCGGCAGCCAGTGCCAGTGCGGCATCCAGCGTGCGGAAGTGGCTGACGGCCTTGACGCGACGATCGAAGTCGAGCGGACGGGTCGGGCGGCGGGCCAGTACGGCCAGCACCACGTCGGCACCGATGCCTTCGTCCTGATAGGCGGCGCGGAAGCGGCCCAGCATAAAGTCGACCACGTCGGTAACGACGGTTTTGTTGGTCAGCTTGTCGCCGTAGACGCGTACCGCTTCTTCAACCAGTTCAACCAGATCCAGATCCAGCTGCTTCTCGGTCATGATGCGCAGGGCACCGATGGCGGCGCGACGCAGGGCGAACGGGTCCTTGTCACCCTTCGGCAGCATGCCGATGCCGAAGATACCGGCCAGGGTGTCGAACTTGTCGGCCAGCGCGACGGCGCAGGCAACCAGACCGGACGGCAGGGCATCACCGGCAAAGCGCGGCATGTACTGCTCGTTGAGGGCCACGGCCACTGCTTCGTCTTCGCCATCGTGACGGGCGTAGTGCATCCCCATGACACCCTGGGTGTCGGTGAACTCGCCGACCATGTTGGTCATCAGGTCACACTTGGAGAGCAGACCGGCACGCTTGGCCTGAGCCACGTCGGCGCCGATACGCTCGGCGATAAAGCCGGCGACGGTCTCGATGCGCTCGACCTTGGCCTTGACGGTGCCCAGCTGTTGCTGGAACAGCACGGTTTCAAGGCGCGGCAGGCGGGAGGCCAGGGTCTGCTTGAGGTCGGTCTTGAAGAAGAACTCGGCGTCAGAGAGACGGGGGCGAACCACCTTCTCGTTGCCGCTGATGATCTGGCTCGGGTCTTTGGACTCGATGTTGGTGACGAAGATGAACTTCGGCAGCAGCTTGCCGTTCTTGTCGTAGACCGGGAAGTACTTCTGGTCACCCTTCATGGTGTGCACCAGCGCTTCAGCCGGAACGGCCAGGAACTTCTCTTCGAAGTTGGCGGTCAGCACCACCGGCCACTCGACCAGTGCGGTCACTTCTTCCAGCAGGGCGTCGTCCAGATCGGCCACGCCACCGAAGGCGGCAGCGGCCGCTTCGACGTCAGCCTTGATCTTGGCCTTGCGCGCCATAAAGTCGGCAATCACCATGCCGCGCTCCTGCAGGATCTGCGGGTACTGGCTGGCGTTGTCGATGGTGAACTCGCTCTCGCCCATAAAGCGGTGACCGCGAAGGGTGCGGGCAGAGTCGATACCCAGAATGTGGGCGGGAACCAGCTCGCCATCCAGCAGCAGGGTCACGGTGAAGACCGGACGCACGAACTGGATGGTCTTGTCGCCCCAGCGCATCATTTTCGGGATCGGCAGCTTGGCCAGTGCCTGGCTAACCAGCTCGCCCAGCAGATCTTTGGCCGGACGGCCTTCGACCTTGGCGGTGTGAACCAGCCACTCACCCTTGTCGGTGACCAGACGCTCGGCCTGCTCAACGGTGATGCCGTTGCCACGGGCCCAGCCTTCGGCAGCCTTGGTCGGCTTGCCTTCGGCATCGAACGCCTGCGCCACGGCCGGGCCGCGCTTCTCGACGCTCTTGCTCGGCTGTTCGCCAGCCAGCTCGCTTACCTTCAGCGCCAGACGGCGCGGTGAAGCAAACCACTCGACGTCGCCGAAGGCCAGATCGGCCTTGGTCAGTTCGGCTTTGAAGTTGTCGGCAAAGGCTTCGGCCAGGGAGCGCAGGGCTTTGGGCGGCAGCTCAGCAGTACCGATCTCTACCAGAAATGTATGTTGTGCCATGTCCGTTCCTTAACCTTGCTTGTTCTCACTGCGCTGACACATAGGGAAGCCCAGCGCTTCGCGGGAGGCGTAGTATGCCTCTGCCACGGCCTTGGTCAGGGTGCGAATGCGCAGGATGTAGCGCTGACGCTCGGTGACCGAGATGGCCTTGCGGGCATCCAGCAGGTTGAAGGAGTGAGCGGCTTTGAGGATGCGCTCGTAGGCAGGCAGCGGCAGCGGTTTTTCCAGTGCCAGCAGATTCTGGGCTTCCTTCTCGTACTGCTCGAAGCAGTGGAACAGGAACTCCACATCGGCGTGTTCGAAGTTGTAGGTGGATTGCTCCACTTCGTTCTGGTGGAACACGTCGCCGTAGGTGGTCTTGCCCAGCGGGCCGTCAGACCAGACCAGATCGTAGACGCTGTCCACGCCCTGAATGTACATGGCCAGACGCTCGAGACCGTAGGTGATCTCGCCGGTGACCGGCTTGCACTCGAGGCCGCCAACCTGCTGGAAGTAGGTGAACTGGGTCACTTCCATGCCGTTCAGCCACACTTCCCAACCCAGACCCCAGGCACCCAGAGTCGGGTTTTCCCAGTTGTCTTCCACGAAGCGGATGTCGTGGATTTCAGGATCCATGCCCAGCTCTTTCAGGGAGCCCAGATAGAGTTCCTGAATGTTGTCGGGGGAAGGCTTGATGATCACCTGGAACTGGTAGTAGTGCTGCAGGCGGTTCGGGTTTTCACCGTAGCGGCCGTCAGTCGGACGGCGGGACGGTTGCACGTAAGCGCAGGCGATGGGCTCCGGGCCCAGGGCACGCAGACAGGTCATGGGGTGGGAAGTACCGGCACCCACTTCCATATCCAGCGGCTGAATGATGGTACAGCCCTGGCGGGACCAATAGTCCTGCAGCTGCAGGATCAGGCCCTGAAAGGTTTTGACATCGAATTTTTGCATAATTTTTTTCGCGCGAAGTGAAAATCAGAGCAAGATTTGCTGAATGTGAACCGAGGGAGTATACCGTCTGGCATGGTCGGATAATAGGCGAAATTGCAGCGGATTCGCGGGATGGTGCTGCGCTCTGGCTGGTCGGGCGGGATGTCCGGTATATGATGTGAGCAGTGCCGCCTGCAGAGTGGGCAGGGTCGGGCAAACCGCTGAAATAACGAGGGAGAGGAAATGGAACTGCGCTGCGCCTGGGTGACCAAAGACCCGGAATACATTGAATACCATGACAAACAGTGGGGCAGGCCGGTCTATGACGCCCGCGAGCTGTTTGCCAAGCTCTGCCTCGACGGCCAGCAGGCGGGGCTGTCGTGGATCACCATCCTCAAGCGCACCGAGAGCTATTACCGCGCCTATGCCGACTTTGATCCGGTGCAGATTGCCCGCTTCGACGAGCAGGATGTGGAGCGGTTGATGCAGGACAGCGGCATTATCCGCAACCGGCTCAAGGTGCAGTCGATCATCAGAAATGCCCGCGCTTATCTGGCGTTGCAGGAGCAGGGGATCGACTTCGCCGACTACCTGTGGGGCTTTGTTGGCGGCGCCCCCATCGTCAACCAGCGGCAGGGCAACGGCGATATTCCGGCGACCTCGCCGGAGTCGGATGCCATGTCGAAAGCGCTCAAGAAGCTCGGCTTCAACTTCGTCGGCAGCACCATCTGTTACGCCTTTATGCAGGCGGTGGGGATGGTGAACGATCATCTGGTCAGCTGTCCTTGCCACGCCGAGTGTCAGTTACCGCGCTGACAGCCCGCCGATTGCCCAAAAAAACACCACTCTCGCCATCTGTTCAGGCTTGCGTCAGACAATGGCGTGCCAGCGCGTTACAATCCGGCCCCCGGCATGGTGCCGGATTGTTTTCACAGAGGTTTTTTCATGCGAGCCAAGATCCTGGTGCCTGCTCTGGCACTGACCGTTGCCCTGAGCGGCTGTACCACCAACCCCTACACAGGTGAATCCCAGACCTCCAAAGGTGCCTGGGGCGCGCTGGCTGGCGCCGCTGCCGGTGCGGCCGTAGGTGCGCTCTCCTCCAGCAAGGGTGACCGCAAGAAGGGCATCCTGACCGGCGTTGCTGCCGGCGCGGCGCTGGGTGGCGGTATCGGCTACTACATGGACGTGCAGGAAGCCAAGCTGCGCGAGAAGCTGCAGGGCACCGGCGTCAGCGTGACCCGCAATGGCAATGAGCTGATCCTCAACATGCCGAACAACGTCACCTTCGACAGCTCCAGCTCCCAGCTGAAAGCGGCCGGTGCCAACACCCTCTCCGGCGTGGCCATGGTGGTTGCCGAGTTCGACAAGACCCGCCTGAACGTGGTCGGTCACACCGACAGTACCGGTTCCCGCGATCTGAACATGAAGCTCTCCCGCGATCGTGCCGATGCCGTTGCCGCCCAGCTGATTGGTCAGGGCGTAGCAGGTAGCCGCATCTCCACCACCGGCGTGGGCCCGGATCAGCCGGTTGCTACCAACAGCACCGCCGCTGGCAAAGCCCAGAACCGCCGCGTGACCATTACCCTGACCCCGACCGCCTAAGTCGCTCAGGTTTCGGTAACGAAAAGGCCCCGCCAGTGATGGCGGGGCCTTTCTATTGGCGCCGTGGCGAGCAATGGCGCCTTGTTGTTTGCTCCCTTCTCCCCTCGTGGGAGAAGGGGCGGGGATGAGGGGGATAAGCGCCTCTTAGACAGCCGCAGTCAGCTGCACTTCGACCTTGTAGCCTTCGTGGGCCAGACGGGCCTGTACGCAGGCGCGAACCGGTGCAGTGCCAGCCGGGATCCAGGCATCCCACTGCTCGTTGAAGGCAGCGATGTCCTGAATGTCTTTGAGATAGATGTTGGCCATCAGGATCTTGTCGACGCCGGAGCCGTTGGCTTCCAGCAGGCGCTGCAGGCTTGCCAGCACTTCGCGGGTCTGCTGGTGGATGTCGGCCTCTTCGCTGACGGGCACTTCCACCACGTAGAGGGTGCCATTGTGGATGACCACGTCTGACCAACGCTGGGTGGTGCCGATTCGGGTAATGGTTGTCATGGAGTGCTCCGGTACGGGGGCTTATTGACCCTTGCGGATCAGATAGCGGTAGGGGGCCTGCTCTGTCTCGCTGGCGACCAGGGTGTGATCCATAAAGCGGCAGAAACTGGGGATGTCGCGGGTGGTTGAAGGATCGTCGGCACTGACCAGCAGGGTCTCGCCATCCGCCATCAGCCGCACTTTCTTGCGAACCATCATAACGGGTTCCGGGCAACGAAGCCCGATTGCGTCCAACTCGTGAGTTGCGCCGCAGAATAAATCACTCATCTATTATCAACCTTCAACCTATTCGGCTGCCAATGATACTCAGGGCTAAAAAATAATCAAACAAACGCCCCATCAACCAGCATATGTAACCGAAATGTTATTCGGCCCTATCCAGCTTGCGCCGGACGAGTAATATAAAAATTGAACCATATTCAACAAGGAGGTGAATATGCAGGTCTCCTACGGCAGATTACAAGCCTATGCAGGCATGGGGTTCTTGTCCTTCGCCATGATAGTGATGGGCAGCCCGATCGGGAATACCGGTACCTGGTTCGGCTCCATGGTGATGGTCGGGTTGGGGCTCTGGATCGAGCTCAGCGATTACTATGACGAGGATGAGGACGAGAACGATCAATCCTGAATCGGATGACGATTCAACAACAAAGGCGGAGCAATTCCGCCTTTGTCATTTCTGCCGTTTGGCAATGTGCCCGGATCAGCGGGTCGAGCGCATCGCCCGCTCCAGATGCAGCGCCGTCTGCTCCGGGTTGGCCTTGGGGTCGTTGAAGAAGTTGCTCAGCACATCGAGGATCGCCTGCCGCATATTGGTCGGCGTCGCCATCCCTTCCGCCATGCTGGGCAGCAGGTTGTCCTGCTTTTCCGCCAGCAGGAAATCCTGATAGGAGCGGACGGCGCAGCGGTCGAACTTGCTCATGTCGGGATTGGTCAGCGCCGGGATCGACCCCTTCACCCGATTGAACTCTTCCTGGAATTGCGGCGTCATCAGCAGCTGGGCCAGATCCCCCTGCGCCTGCAGCTGGGCCGGATCCCGCTGTTTGAACATGGCGATGGAGTCGAGGTTGTAGCTGAACAGTCCGGCGCTGCCCGGGCTCGGCAGGCAGGCGATATCCTCACCCGGCCGGTAGTTGCCCGCGCTCAGCTCCCCCTTCACCCAGTCCCCCATCACCTGCATGGCGGCGCCACCGCTCTCCAGCAGATTGGTGGCCTGATGCCACTTCAGACCGGCGTATTTTTGCGGCACATAGGCGCGCAGCTGCTGGAAGCGGGTCAGCACCCGCACCATGTCGGGGCCGGTCAGGGTGGCGCTGTCCTGCTCGAGGAACGCCTTGCGATAGAATTCTTTTCCGCCCTCACCGAGCGCCACCGTTTCAAACAACACCGCCAGCTGCCAGGGCTCGTTGCCGATGGCGAGCGGGGTGATGCCCCGTTTTTTAAGCTGGTCGGCGACGGTGACAAACTGGGCCCAGTCGGTGGGTGGAGTCAGCTTGTTGCGCTCGAAGATCTTGCGGTTGAGCCACAGCCAGTTGACCCGGTGGATGCCGGTGGGCACCGCCATCAGGGCGCCATTCTGGCTGAGGGTGGCACGCACCATGGGCGGCATCTGACTGTACCAGCCGAGGTGTTCGGCCATCGGGCTGAGATCGCGCAGGAAGCCGAGCCCGGCCCACTCCTTGAGCTCGTAGCCCTTGAGGTGGGCCGCTTCGGGCGGGTTGGCCGCCAGTGCCCGGCTCTTCAATACCGTCATGGCGCTCTTGCCGCCGCCGCCCTGTACCGCGAAGTCGTTCCACTGGTTGCCCTGTTTGGTCCACTCGGATTTGAGCACTTCGACCGCTTTCGCTTCGCCGCCGGATGTCCACCAGTGCAGCACTTCCACCTGGGAGGCGGCAACGGGAGCAGAGAGCAGGGCGATGACAGAAAAAGACAACCACTTCATAAGGTTACTGCCTTGGTAGGGAGAGCGTGGCCTGCAGGCCACCTTGCGGACGGTTTTCCAGCACCAGATCGCCGCCGTGGGCGTGGGCAATGTTGCGGGCGATGCCAAGGCCGAGGCCGGTGCCGGCCTGATCCGTGCTGAGCCGGTAATAGGGTTCGAAGATGCGCTCGAACTGATCGTCCGGCAGGCCGGGGCCCTCATCCATGATGAAGAGGATCAGCATCTCCTCGTCATCCATGATGATGATGCGCACCTTCTGGCCGTACTTGATGCCGTTGTCCACCAGATTGCCGATGCAGCGCTTGAGCGCCAGCAGCTTGCCGCGATAGGGCCACTTGCAGTGGCCTTCGATGGTCAGCCGCTCGTCGTGCAGGTTCATCGACTCCGCCATCTGCTCCAGCAGGGCGTTGATGTCGATCTCCTCGATATTCTCGTGAATGTCGGTCTCTTTGACCGTCTGCAGCGCCCCTTTCACCATCAGCTCCAGCTCGTCGAGATCCTTGTTGAACTTGGCGATTTGCACCTCGTCGTCGAGCAGTTCGACCCGCAGTCGCAGTCGGGTGATGGGGGTCTTGAGGTCGTGGGAGATGGAGCTGAACAGTCGCTCTCTATCATCGATATAACGGCGGATGCGGTGCTGCATGATGTTGAAGGCGCGGGTCGCCGCCACGATTTCCGATGCTCCTTCCTCTTTGAGCGAAGGCTGATCGATATCCTTGCCGAGATTCACCGCCGCCTTGGCGAGACGGCGCAGCGGGCGGGTCTGCCAGCGCACCAGCATAAAGGTGAAGAAGCAGAGGAACACCGTCATCAGGGCGATGAAACGCACCTGGTTGCTCGGCATCACGGTATCGTCGAGGGTCATGTAGGGGGCGGGCAGCAGGGCCGCCAGATAGAGCCACTCCCCCTTTTCAATCTCGATCTGGGTCACCAGCACCGGCGGATTGAGCGGCTCCAGCGACAGGGTGTAGCGGGCCCAGGAGGAGGGGAGATCCGCCAGCAGGGTGTCGTTGTTGAAGACGTGGAGGTCATCGGGTCGGGAGAAGTCCACCTTGATCGCCATGGCGTCGGAGAGCTTGCGGGTCAGCACTCCCTGCACCTCCTCCAGCACCTGCGTCTTGCGTTCGCTGTCGGGGATGGCGTTGATGTGGATCTCTTCCTCGTTGAGCGAGACGAAGAAGCGGCTGCCCCCCATGTTGCGCAGCTGGTCCAGCGCGATATGGCGATACTGCAGCGGCAGGGATTTGAAGAAGTTGACGGTGGAAGCGGCAGACATGGCGAGGTTGCGGGTGGTGCTGAGCATCCCCTCCAGCTCCCGCTTCTGGATCTGCTGCATCCAGATGCCGGTCAGAATGGTCTGGGAGAGCAGGATGGCCAGCAACAGCAGCAGGATCATCCGTGACAACAGGGAGCGGGGCACCAGCGCCCCCCAGGACCACTTGTTGCTCATGGCAGCTCGTGCACCTCGGCAATCAGCATGTAGCCACTGCCGCGAATGGTCTTGATGATGCGCGGGCTCTTGCCGTTGTCGCCCAGCTTCTGGCGCAGACGGCTGATCTGCACGTCGATGCCGCGCTCCATCGGCAGGCTTTCGCGGCCGCGGGTGGCATCCGAGATGGTGTCCCGATCCAGCACCACGCCGGGCTGTTGCAGGAACATGCCGAGCAGCATGGCATCGCTGCCGGAGAGATCCAGCAGGCTGCCATCGTCATGGGTCAGCTGGTGGCTCAGGGTGTCGAGGGTCCACTCGGCAAAACGCAGGCGGCGGCTCGGCTCTTTCTCTTTTTCCGGCTGGCGGAATTCGGCGCGGCGCAGCAGCGCCTTGATGCGGGCCTGCAGTTCGCGGGGGCTGAACGGCTTGGCGATATAGTCGTCGGCGCCGAGTTCCAGGCCGATCACCCGATCCGCTTCGTCGGAGGCGGCGGTCAGCATGATGATGGGCACCTGGGAGTCACGACGGATCTGCTGGCAGAGGGTAAAACCGTCCTCGCCGGGCATCATGATGTCCAGAATAATCAGGTCCGGGCTGTGCTGGGCGAGTTGCTGGCGCATCTCGTTGCCCTCCGCCGCCGTCAATACCTGAAAGCCCGCCCGGGTCAGGTACTCATTGAGCAGCTCGCGGATCTCTTGGTCGTCATCGACGATCAGCAGTTGTTTGCTCATTGACATATGTATGTGCATCCACCCATTTTTTTGTGCAGATTGAACCTGTCGGGGGAGTAAAAAGCAAGCAAGCCCCCTATCTAATGTGAGGTTTAAGGCAATAACAGCCTATTGATAAGATTAAAACGAAAAAAGGCCGACCCAAACGGGACGGCCAACAGACAGCTTCTGACCACTGACGAGCACCCCGTGTGGCGATCGTCACAGACTTGAAAAGGGGCCAGTCAGACTGGCCCCGAAAAGGGACAACTCTCAGTAGTGCATCCCGTCGATCCGGCTGGTTATCACACCCGTTCAAACACGGTGGCGATGCCCTGACCCAGACCGATACACATGGTGGCAACCCCCAGGGTGGCATCCTTCTCCTCCATCAGATTGATGAGGGTGGTGGAGATGCGGGCGCCGGAGCAGCCGAGCGGGTGGCCCAGCGCAATGGCGCCGCCGTTCAGGTTCACCTTCTCGTCCACCTGATCCTGCAGACCCAGATCCTTCACGCAGGGCAGGGACTGGGCGGCAAACGCCTCGTTCAGCTCGAACAGGTCGATATCACCGACAGTCAGACCGGCACGCTTGAGCGCCTTCTGGGTGGCCGGCACCGGGCCGTAACCCATGATGGCGGCGTCACAGCCGGCGATGGCCATGGCACGTACCTTGGCGCGCGGCGTGAGGCCGAGGGCCTTGGCGCGATCCGCGCTCATCACCAGCATGGCGGCGGCGCCATCGGACAGGGCCGAGGAGCTGCCGGCGGTGACGGTGCCGTTGACCGGGTCAAACACCGGGCGCAGCTGGCTCAGGGTTTCGACCGTGGTCTCCGGGCGGATCACCTCGTCGTAGTCGTAGAAGAAGCGGGCGCCGCTGGCGTCATGGCCTTCCAGCCCGACGATCTCCTTGGCAAAACGCCCTTCCACGGTGGCGGCGTGAGCGCGGCGATGGGAGCGGGCGGCAAACTCGTCCTGCTGCTGGCGGCTGATGCCGTGCAGCTTGCCGAGCATCTCGGCGGTCAGCCCCATCATGCCGGAGGCTTTCGCCACCGACTTGGCCATGCCGGGGTGGAAGTCGACGCCGTGGCTCATCGGCACGTGACCCATGTGCTCGACGCCGCCGATGATGAAGATATCCCCATCACCCACCTGAATGGCGCGGGAGGCGTCGTGCAGCGCCTGCATGGAGGAGCCACACAGGCGGTTGACGGTGACCGCCCCCACCTGCTTCGGAATACCGGCCAGCAGCGCGGCGTTGCGGGCGATGTTGAAGCCCTGCTCCAGGGTCTGCTGCACGCAGCCCCAGTAGATATCCTCGATCTCGTTCGGGTCGAGGTTGGGGTTGCGCAGCAGGATGGATTTCATCAGGTGCGCGGACAGATCTTCTGCACGCACGTTGCGGAAGGCGCCGCCCTTGGACCGGCCCATCGGGGTCCGGATACAGTCGACAATGACTACGTCTTTCATGAATGGATCTCCTTTCCGCAATCAGTAGAAGGTTTTGCCCTGGGCGGCCATCTCGCGTAAGCGGTCGCTGACGCGGTAGAGCGGGCCCAAGTCGGCATACTGGTCGGCCATGGCCACGTAGCGATCCAGACCGATAGTGTCCAGATAGCGGAACACGCCGCCGCGGAAGGGAGGGAAGCCCAGACCGTAGACCAGCGCGATGTCGGCTTCGGCTGGCGTGGCGACAATGCCCTCTTCCAGACAGAGCACCACCTCGTTGATCATCGGGATCATCATGCGAGCGATGATGGCTTCCTTGTCGAAATCCTGTTTCGGCTTGGCGATGGGGGCCAGCAGCTCGTAGCTGGCGGCGTCGGCCACCTTCTTCGGCTTGCCCTTCTTGTCCTGCTCGTAGGCGTAGAAGCCCTTGCCGTTCTTCTGACCGAAGCGGTTCACTTCGTACATCACGTCGATGGCGGTGCGGCCTTCCTTGCTCATCCGCGCCGGGAAGCCTTGCGCCATCACGTCACCGGCATGGTGACCGGTGTCGATGCCGACCACGTCCAGCAGGTAGGCGGGGCCCATGGGCCAGCCGAACTCCTTCTCCATCACCTTGTCGACGGCGGCGAAGTCGGCGCCATCGGCGACCAGCTTGTTGAAGCCGAAGAAGTAGGGGAACAGCACGCGGTTGACGAAGAAGCCCGGGCAGTCGTTGACCACCACCGGGGACTTGCCCATGGCGGCGGCATAGGCCACCACGCGGTTGATGGTTTCATCGGAGGTCTGCTCGCCGCGGATGATCTCCACCAGTGGCATGCGGTGCACCGGGTTGAAGAAGTGCATGCCGCAGAAGTTCTGCGGGCGCTTCAGCCCCTTGGCCAGCAGGGAGATGGGAATGGTGGAGGTGTTGCTGGCGAGCACGGCGTCTTCGCCGATGATCCCTTCCACTTCGCCCAATACGGCGGCCTTCACTTTCGGGTTCTCGACCACGGCTTCGACCACCACATCCACATGCTTGACGTTGTCATAGCTGAGGGTCGGGGTGATGGCGGAGAGCACCTGGCCCATCTTGATGCCATCGATGCGGCCCTTCTCGAGCTGGCCGTTGAGCAGCTTGGTGGCTTCGCCCATGCCAAGTGCCAGCGCCTTCTCGTTGATGTCCTTCATCACCGCCGGAATGCCCTTGCTGGCAGACTGGTAGGCGATGCCGCCCCCCATGATGCCGGCACCCAGTACGGCGGCGTGGCCAGTGGCCTTGCTTGCCTGCTTGGCCGCCTTCTTGGCCAGCGCCTTGATGTGCTGATCGTTCAGGAAGATACCGACCAGTGCCTTGGCGACATCGGTCTTGGCCAGCTTGATAAAGCCCTGTGCCTCAACGGCCAGCGCCTCGTCACGGCCCATACCTGCGGCGGCCTCGACGGTTTTCACCGCAGTCATCGGCGCCGGATAGTGTTTGCCCGCCACGGCGGCAACCATGCCGGCGGCGGTGGTGAAGCTCATCATGGCTTCCAGTTTGGAGAGGCGCAGCGGCGCTTTTTTGGCGGCGCGACGGCTCTGCCAGTCCAGCTTGCCCGCGATGGCGTCCTTGATCATCTGCAGCGCAGCGCTCTGCAGTGCGTCCGGGGCGACCACGGCGTCGATGGCGCCCACCTTGAGGGCGTCATCGGCACGGTAATCCTTGCCGGTGGTGATCCACTCGAGCGCGTTGTCGGCGCCGATCACCCGCGGCAGACGGACGGTGCCGCCAAAGCCCGGCATGATGCCGAGTTTGGTCTCGGGCAGGCCAATCTTGGCGCTGGTGTCAGCCAGACGGAAGTCGGTGGAGAGAATGGTCTCGCAGCCGCCGCCCAGAGCGTGGCCCTTGATGGCGGAGAGGGTCGGAACCGGCAGATCTTCGATGGCGTTGAAGATGTCGTTGGCCTTTTTCAGCCAGCCGAGCAGATCTTCTTGCGGCAGATCGAACAGTTCCAGGAATTCGGTAATGTCGGCACCGACGATAAAGGCGTCTTTGCCGGAGGTGAGGATCAGACCTTTTAGTTCACGTTCTTGTTGTAATGCGGCGATCGCTTCGCTCAGGGAGAGCAGGGTAGCGCGATCCAGCTTGTTGACTGAACCCGGGGCATCAAACCTCAGCTCGGCAATGCCGTTTTCGAGGTAGCTGACCGACAGGGTTTCGCCTTGGTAGATCATGAGAGTGTCTCCTTGTTCCCACTCAGTGGGGAGTGGTGCTCCTTAATCCCCAGCAGGGGGCGAGGCTCACTATTGATCCAAAAGGAGACATTTTCAACACCTATTTAAAACATTTGTTTAACAGATCTCGAGTAAAAGCTCTTCATCACAAAACGGGCAAAAGAGAGGCGCCTTGCGGCGCCTCGGATAGATGTGAGTTTGTTATCAACTGGCCAGTTCCGGCCGGTTGCGATACTGGTTCAGCACCTCGGGATCGGCGAGGGCATGGGTGTTGTTGACCGGCCGGTTGTGTACCACTTCCCGCACCGCCAGTTCGACGATCTTGCCGGACTTGGTGCGGGGGATGGCATCCACCTGCAGGATGCGGGCGGGCACGTGGCGGGCGGTGCAGTGCTGCTTTATTTGCTGGCGGATCCGCTCGCGCAGCGGCTCATCCAGCTTGCAACCCGCCTTGAGCTTGACGAACAGCACCACCCGCTCGTCCTGCTGCCACTGCTGGCCGATGACGATGCTCTCTTCCACTTCGTCGAGCTGTTCGACATAGCGGTAGATCTCGCTGGTGCCGATGCGCACGCCGCCCGGGTTGAGGGTGGCGTCGGAGCGGCCGTAGAACAGAATGCCGCCGGTCGGGGTCAGCTCGATCCAGTCGCCGTGGCACCAGATGTTGTCGAACCGCTCGAAGTAGGCGGCGTGGTACTTGTCGCCATTCTCGTCGCCCCAGAAGTAGATGGGCTGGGCCGGGAACGGCTTGGTGCAGACCAGCTCGCCCTTCTCCCCCTGCACCGGCTGGCCCGCCTCGTTGAATACCTGCACCGCGAGACCGAGGCCGCGCCCCTGACTCTCGCCGCGATAGACCGGGCTGAGCGGGTTGCCGATGACGAAGCAGGAGCAGATATCGGTGCCGCCTGAGATGGAGCTGAGCTGCACATCCTGCTTGATCTGCTGGTAGACGTAGTCAAACCCCTCCGGCGACAGCACGGAGCCGGTGCTGCAGATCAGCCGCAAGTGCGGTAAGTCGTGGGTCTTGATGGGGGCGTAACCCTGCTTGTGCAGCGCATCGAGATACTTGGCCGAGGTGCCGAACAAGCTGACCTGCTCGTCGCGGGCCAGATCCCACAGCACGTTGCCATCCGGGTAAAACGGCGAGCCGTCATAGAGCACCAGGGTGGCGCCGGAGGCGAGGGCGCTCACCAGCCAGTTCCACATCATCCAGCCACAGGTGGTGAAGTAGAAGATCCGCTCCCCCGGCTTGATGTCGCAGTGCAGCTGGTGCTCTTTCAGATGTTGCAGCAGGGTGCCGCCAATGCCGTGCACGATGCACTTGGGTTTGCCGGTGGTGCCGGAGGAGTAGAGGATGTAGAGCGGGTCGTTGAAAGCCATGGACTCGAACTGGAGGCTGGCGTCCGGCTGGCTCGCCAGCACTTGCTGCCAGTCGTGGCCAAGCTGCAGCGGGTTGCCGAGCAGGGGGATCATCACCGTCTGCTCTATGCTGCCGATCTGGCTCACCACGCTGGCGACCTTCTGTTGAATGTCGATAGCTTTGCCGTTGTAGCGATAGCCATCCACCGCAAACAGCACCCGCGGCCGGGTCTGGCCGAAGCGCTCTACCACGCTGGCCTCGCCAAAGTCGGGGCTGGTGGAGGTCCAGATCGCCCCGAGGCTGGTGGTTGCCAGCATGGCAACCACGGTTTCCGGAATATTGGGCAGATAGGCGGCGACCACATCGCCACGACCAATCCCCTGATGACGCAGCCACTGAGCCAGCCGGGCAACCTGTTCCCCCAGTTCACCCCAGCTCAGGGTGCGGCTTGGGCTCCCTTCGATGCGGGAGATGATGGCCGGGCTCTCGTCCTGGCGGCGCAGCAGGTTTTCGGCGAAGTTGAGGCGGCTGTCGGGGAACCAGCGGGTGCGCTGCATATCCTGACGGTTCTCCGCCACTATGTTGCCGAGCTCGCCCTTGACGCCGCAGTGCTGCCATACCAGCGGCCAGAAACGGGTGGTCTTCTCCACCGACCATTGATAAAGCTGCGGGTAGTTCTGCAACTGCAAGCCGTGGAAACGGTTCACCTCCGCCATAAAACGGTAGAGGTTGGATTGCTGCATCCCGAGCGGATCCGGTTGCCACAGGCAGAGGTTGTCCATGAGTAATCCCTGACTTCATGTATCTACCGGCAGTGTATTGAATTGTTTTTGATTTGTTAATGATTGGTTTTGTGTTGATAACAAACACGTTTGTAACGTATGCGTTACCTCACGAAGCGGCAGCTTGACGGGTCGAGCCGCCAAGCGCTTGATGTTATGCTGCAATCACATTCACCTCGGAGCAGGACGCCATGAGCAGCTACAGCCAACTTTTTGCCCAGCACCTCGATACCTTGCAGCAGCGCACCCGCGACATTCTGCAACAACAGGGGCTCAGCGGACTGGCCATCCACTCCGGCCAGACTCACCGCATCTTCCTCGATGATCAGGATTACCCGTTCAAGGTAAACCCGCACTTCAAGGCCTGGTTGCCGGTGCTGGACAATCCCCACTGCTGGCTGCTGGTGGACGGGGTGAACAAACCAATCCTGCTGTTCTACCGCCCGGTGGATTTCTGGCACAAAGTAGCGGATCTGCCCAATGCCTTCTGGGTCGAGTTCTTCGATATCCGTTTCCTGACCCGGCCGGAACAGGTGGCCGACCATCTACCTGCCAACAAGCAGGAGTGGGCCTATCTGGGCGGCCATCTGGAAGTGGCCGAGCTGCTGGGGCTGACCCAGCCCAATCCGGAGGCGGTGCTCAACTACCTGCACTATCACCGCGCCTACAAGACCCCCTACGAGCTGGAGTGTCTGCGCGAGGCGAACCGGATCGGGGTGCGCGGCCATATCGCCGCCAAGGACTCCTTTATGGCGGGGGCGAGCGAGTTCGAGATCAATCTGGCCTACATGAAGGCGGTCGGGCAGGGGGCCAATGAGGCGCCCTACGGCAATATCGTCGCCATCAACCGCAATGCGGCCATCCTTCACTACACTCATTTGTCTGCCGTGCGGGTGCCCGATGCGGAGCGCCACTCCTTCCTGATCGATGCCGGCGTCGATTTTCACGGTTATGCCTCCGACATCACCCGCACCTGGGCGTGGCGGCGCGGCGAGTTTGCCGATCTGATTGCTGCCCTCGACGAGCAGCAGCAGGAGATCATCAAGGAGATCAAACCGGGTCGCCGCTACAGCGAGCTGCACCTGCAGATGCACCACAAGCTGGCGCGCCTGCTGCAAGCGACCGAGCTGGTGGACATGTCGGTAGACGAGATGATCAACACCGGGGTGACCAACGTCTTCTTCCCTCACGGCCTCGGCCACTTCCTCGGTTTGCAGGTACACGATGCGGGCGGTTTCATGCAGGATGAGCGCGGCACCCATCTGGCGGCGCCCGAGCTGTTCCCCTATCTGCGCTGCACCCGGGTGATGGAGGTGGATCAGGTGTTCACCATCGAGCCGGGACTCTACTTCATCGACAGTTTGCTGGAGCCGCTGCGTCAGGGCGAACAGGGCAAACGGGTCAACTGGAACAAGGTGGAGGCGCTGCGTCCGTTCGGCGGCATCCGCATCGAAGACAACGTGGTGCTGCACGCCAACGGGGTGGAGAACATGACCAGACAAGCAGGACTCTGATGGCGGCAGCGTACTCCATTCCGGCTGCCCCGCTGGAGTTGACCGAAGAGATAAAGAAGAGCCGCTTCATTACCCTGATCGCCCACACCCCGACCGTCGAGGCGGCCAAGGGGTGGGTCAACGAGATCAAGCGCCAACATCCGGCCGCTCGCCACCACTGCTGGGCCTTTGTGGCTGGTGCGCCGCAAGATAGTCAGGTTTATGGCTTCAGCGATGACGGCGAACCTTCCGGTACTGCGGGCAAGCCGATCCTGGCCCAGTTGATGGGCTCGGGGCTCGGTGAAATCTGCGCCGTGGTAGTGCGTTACTACGGCGGCATCCAGCTTGGCACCGGTGGACTGGTCAAAGCCTATGGGGGCGGCGTCGGTGCCGCCCTCAAGCAACTGCCCACCCTGCTCAAGGTGCCGCGCACTCCCTCTCTCATTCACTGCGATTACGGTGACATGGGGACGGTCGAGTCGCTGATCAGCAGCCATAATGGCGAATTGCTGGCGGCGGATTACGGTCAGCAGGTCACCTTGCAGGTGGCGTGGGAGTCCTCGGTTTGGGCTCAGGTGGACCGTGAATTGACCGACCGGACTCATGGGCGGGTATCCCTCAGTCCCTTAGATGGCTAGAATCCATCGCTCTTTAATTGGGGAAAGGGAGCTGTAATGCACATTCTGAGCATTATTCGCATTGTTGGCCTGCTGGTTGCGCTGTTCAGCTCGACCATGCTGTTGCCTGCACTGGTGGCCTTTGGCTATCGGGATGGTGGTGGTGCCGAGTTCGTCAGCTCTTTTCTGATCGCCCTGCTGCTCGGCGTGGTGCTCTGGTTTCCCAATCGCTATCACAAGAAGGAGATGCGCTCGAAAGAGGGCTTCCTCATCGTGGTGCTGTTCTGGACCGTGCTGGGCAGTGTGGGGGCGGTGCCCTTCATCATGAGCGACGTGCCGGATATGTCGGTCTCGGAGGCCTTCTTCGAATCTTTTTCCGGCCTGACCACCACAGGCGCAACGGTACTGACCGGGCTCGATAATCTGCCCAAGGCGTTTCTGTTCTATCGCCAGTTGCTGCAGTGGCTGGGGGGGATGGGGATCATCGTACTGGCGGTGGCCATTCTGCCACTGCTGGGTATCGGGGGCATGCAGCTCTATCGCGCCGAGATCCCGGGGCCGGTGAAGGATACCAAGGTGACGCCGCGCATCGCCGAAACGGCCAAGGCGCTCTGGTTCATCTATCTGCTGCTCACCGCGCTCTGTGCGCTGGCCTACTGGCTCGCCGGAATGACGCTGTTCGATGCGGTGTGCCATTCGTTCTCGACTCTGTCGGTCGGTGGCTTCTCCACTCACGATGCCAGCATCGGTTTCTTCAACAGTCCGGTCATCAACCTGATTACCGTGGTGTTCCTGCTGCTGGCCAGCGTGAACTTTGCGCTCCACTTTACCGTCTTCTCTCACCGCCCGGTGCGGCTCGGGCGCTACCTCTATGATTCGGAGCTCAAGGTGTTCCTGGCCATTCAGGCGACCCTGGTGATGATCTGCTTTGTCGCCTTGCTGACCCACGGACACTACGCCACCTGGCAAGAGGCGCTCAACCACGGCCTTTTCCAGGCGGTCTCTCTGGGTACCACCACCGGCTATAGCACCACGACCTATGCCGACTGGCCCTCGTTCCTGCCCATGCTGCTGATGTTCTCCGCCTTTATCGGCTGTTGCGCGGGCAGTACTGGCGGCGGCATCAAGGTGATGCGTTTCATGATCCTGTTCATGCAGGGGATGCGCGAGTTGAAGCGGTTGGTTCACCCCAGAGCCATCTATACCTTGAAGCTGGGGAATCGGGCGGTGCCCGAGCGCATCGTCGAGGCGGTGTGGGGCTACTTCGCCACCTATATTATTCTCTTCTTTATGTTCATGCTGCTGTTGCTGATGACGGGGCTGAACGAAGTGACCGCATTCACCGCTGTGGCTGCGGCTTTCACCAACGTAGGCCCGGGTTTGGGAGAGGTATCAGCCAACTTCGGCAATATCTCGCCGGCGGCCCAGTGGGTACTGGTGTTGGCCATGTTGTTTGGCCGATTGGAAATTTTCACGCTTCTGGTACTGTTTACTCCTGCATTCTGGCGTAGTTGAGGTTGTTATGGACAAGATTCTGGTGCTTTATTCCTCTCGGGATGGCCAAACCCGCAAAATAGTCGATGTCATGCTGGAGCAGATGCCGGGATGCGAAGTGGTGATGCACGACCTGCACACCTTGCCGATGTGCAACCTCAGCAAGTATGCCAAGGTCTTGATCGGCGCCTCCATTCGTTATGGCAACTTCCACCCCAGCCTGTTCAGCTTTATTCACGCTCATCAGGAGCAGCTGGAGGTGGCCAATGCGGCCTTCTTCTGTGTCAACCTGACGGCCCGCAAGCCAGAGAAGCAGACGCCGCAAACCAATGCTTATATGAAGAAGTTCCTGCGCCTCTCTCCCTGGAAGCCGAAAACCCTGGGGGTGTTTGCCGGCGCGCTGCAGTACTCCCGCTATAACTGGTGGCAGACTCGCATCATCCAGCTGATCATGAAGATTACCGGTGGCAGTACCGACACCAGTAAGGACATTGAGTTTACCGATTGGGAAAAGGTGCGCAGCTTTGCCCGCGAATTCTGGTCAAAAAGGTAGCAGTGTGATGTGAATTCAGGGTTTCTTGCCCGAAACAGCCCCGCCGATGCGGGGCTTTTGTTTAATAAAGCAACGGTTGAACCGGAAAACTGTAAAAAGTGCCATTTTTTGCAGTTTTCCTCTTGTCATCCCGGCGCGGCTCCCTATAATGCGCCCCTACCAGCACGGCGGAACAC
>OERN01000146.1_pt1 | contig 21560 bp, 19 predicted proteins | sample 1540061 | NCBI WGS metagenome assembly OERN01 (sample SAMEA3891241, study PRJEB23780) | metagenome | biome: terrestrial biome; feature: animal house; material: water of meat washing | place: Italy | collected 2015-05-12 | reverse complement strand
ATCCTACCGCGAGAGTACAGATCCCCATACCCATTTCCAAGGTGCACTTGGTAAACAGATCTGTCACTACATCTTTACTATAACCAGGTTTGAGATAACCGAGATCAAGAAGATCAGCTGCAACCTCTAGTAGTTTCAAACTCTGGGGTTCAAAGAAATCGTAATCAGAAGGTATTGTCTTAATCGACATAACTTCTTCATTATTAATCAAAACCTTTAAACCCAATTTACCTATGTAATTTCCGTTCATCATAGCAGAAGGGAAGCTAGTAATGGTACTGCAAAATTCAACAACGGTACCTTGTTCAAATTGATTCCTGATAAAGAACCCGTGTTTAAATAACATCAGTTGATCGCAACCTCCGTCAGCACCAACGTTTTGGTCCCGAATATATTGACGGTAATACTCTACAGGTTGTACGGAATCTTTATAATTATTCATTCTTTCTTGAAACATATCCATTTTAAAATTCCTTCTGAGTAAAATCTGGATTAGAACTAAGAGTTGGTTGTGGAATAAAACTACCTTTCTGTTTAATCAGAGTAGTTCTAAGTTTCATAGCTTCCTTAAAGGGTATTCCGTCTGTAGTGAACACAAAACTATCAAGGACACCGTTATCTATGATATCCACTCTACCAATGACAAGATCAGGATACTTAGTGGTCCGCGGTTTAATTATCCTAATGCATTTTTCTTGCCCTAGGGATATCATCCTTTCGCTAAATCCCAATGGGTTCAAATTAAACCCGTCAACAAGTTTAATCCAAAGAGCATAAAGATCTGAGATTTTAGGTTTCGGGACCCTATGTTCAAGATTAAAGATATCGTACAGAGTCTTATCGTTAAAATGCCAACCCATATACTGTAAAATTTGTCTACTAAAATCTTGATTAGGTTCTCCATTAATGTTATCGTGAATAACCCAAACAAGAGAACCTAGTTCTAGTTTATAAGTAATAGAGTTTTCAGTAGAGATTGGTGTTAAAATGATCTGTTGACCATCTACCACTCCAATGATTGGATTGTAATTAGTTCCGTTGGCAAGACCATCTCTGATCTTAAATAACTCTTCAGCAAACTTTGACATTTCACCAAAGGTTTTTTCAGGACAAACGTGAAAACAAAAATCTATCAATCTTGCATTAAACATTACTAGACTCCTAATAACTCTTTAATGAATAATTTTATTATTCACCATATTTTTAGTTTCTTTGATCTTTCTAATAATATCCTGATCTGTATCTCCATCAGACATTACAGAAAGTATAAGTTGCTCATCGACCCCAGGAACGTTTAGTTCTTCATTACAAATAAACGTCAATTCCTCTTCAGCTGAATGTGGGTCAAACTTAGTTTCGTAAGTTCTTTCATTCCAGTCTTTAATAAGTTTTGGACTAACTAAAGAAGCTGCTTGAGGTTCAAACAGATACTGGTTATAACCCCAGTTACCTGGGGTTGAATTATAGCCATTACTGTAATCTACTTTAGTCACACCAATTAAACGCTTTCTAAACCAGTATTCAGGATTACGCGGATCAAATGGATTAAGTTTAGGATCTCTTTTCATGACTTGTAACCTCGTACATGATCGCAAAGGAACTTCTCAATATCTGCAATACTTTTCAAAGGGTTTGCGATCTGAGTGTGAATGTGATAAGCATTACCGTGTTCGATCTGATTACGATCATTAAAGTCCGGAGAAACTTGTTTGATTTTCTTTACTATATGGGTGATGAAATCTTGGTGTTTGATCTTACGGTGAACTTCGTAAGTGATCTCATTACCTTGTTCATCAGAGGTTGAAAGTTTACCGCTAATACCACCCAGTGGTAGACGAACCCATTCTGTTTCACCAGTACTTATACCAGACGGTGTTTTTCTACCTTCTACAATTTCAATATACTCGCAAAGTAGTTGATAATACACATGCCGTTGGTTAACCGCCAGTTCTTTATCAAACCCAAGGTTGATCCCAGCAATGTACTTTTTAACCAGTTCAGTGATCCCTGGGTAATCTGTTGCAAAGCTGATATGACATTCAACCCAAAGTACTTGTTCACCTTCTTCGTTAAACACCTTAGTTGTTACGTTATCCGTGATAAGCACTAAACGATGTTCACCATTGGAAATATCTACACGACGTTCTTTTTCACCAATCTCTACATCTATAGTCATTGACATGATAAATTCCTTTTAAAAGAGTTTCTGAACAGCGTTAGCGGTGGCTGAAGTGTCTACAATAGTTCTTGATGGAACAACAAAAACATAAACGTTATTACTGTCACCATCGTTACCCTGTTGTCCGACAGTCTTACAACACATAACGTTTGCAAGTTGATCAAAGATAAGGTTATTGATTTTCTGTCGATCAAGCACAATAACTACAATAGTCCGTTTAGTGTAATCGTAAATACGGACGTTATCAGAACCATCCAGAGCGGTGGTTAGATCTTTGATCTGTTGTTCTGTAACGTCGGATTTAAAGGTCAGGTGGATTTTAACAGAACTTGACATTTACCTTCTCCTAGAATAATAGTTTAGCTTTCATATTAAGTGGCTAGAGTAAACAAATAAATGACCTTACACTCCAACTAGGAGTGTAAGGTATAACTTATTTAAGTTTCTTTACAATTTGATCAAATGTGGTCATTGGTGTAATTTCTATTACAGGAATATTCCATTTCTCTGCTTTAGCAATCTTTCCAGGACTTGGCGCTTTACCAACTAGTAGCTTAGTGACACTCTTGCTAACTTTATCAGCAAGTTCATAACCTTCCTGTTCCAATCGATCTTTCAGTTGATCACGAGTGATATTCCAAGAACCAGTAATCCCAATCGGGATTAATTTATCTTGAACTTTAATCTCCTTATTAAAATCATAATGAATAAAGAAGTTAAGTAACTCGTTCTCATTTTTGTTAACATAGTCACACGCTACAACACCGTCCAAACCAAAAAGTTCTTCCATTACTTTTTGATCTTTCATAGCAGCTAGAAATGTGTTAAGCTCAGTAAACAGAATCCCTTGTTTTTCTGCAAGCTCTCCTGCTCTGACATAACCGATGTTTGGAATACAAGCAGCAAAGATCCAGTTTTGCAAAGGAAGACTACTTGAGTTTTCCACTTGGTCTACAATTGACCTAGCTGTATTTTCATCAACCAGATCAAGCTTAACGTAATCTTCAAAAGAGATCTTGAAGATATCACTAGGTTCTGATAGATAGCCAGCGTCAACCAGACTGGTTATACGAGCACTTCCCAACCCAAGTATATTCAGACCCTTCTTCTCACCCAAACGTTCCAGATGAGATATCAGAAGCCCCACACAGTTGTCATTGACACATCTCACCATACTTGGTGACTCAACTACAACTGGCTGATTACAACACGGACAGAATTTAGGGAATTCTACCTTTTTACCAATTCCAGCTTCTTTCATTCCAATAATGTTAGGAATGATTTCATTAGATTTGGTAATTTGGATAACACTTCCAATTCTCAATCCAGCTTTGATATACTCGTCAGGATAATCAAACTTGGCACGACGTAATGTAGTTCCATCGTAGTTAACTGGTTCGTAAATCAATGTCCCGGTTAAATACCCCTTAGTGGTTAATCCCCACTCTACATCCATTAACTTAGTTTCCATGACACACGTCGGGAATTTGTAACAAGCTGCATAATTCCAATATCCTTGCATCTTGTCATCTTTCCAAACACTTAAATCGTCATCCTTGATAACTATCCCGTCAATGGCATAGCCAAAGTTAGGTTTCTCTTTTAGAGAGAATAGTTCATTGAGTAAACTACCATCCAATACCATAGGGATATCAAACCCCATATCAGCCATCAGGTTACGTAACTCGGGATATGTTTTAACTTTGTCTCTTAACACCTTACTTACATTGTAAGCTTTAAAGTAAAGATAAAGTGTGTCTTTCTCACTAGGATAAAGACGTTTCATAATCCCTGAACAAGTCGTTCTACTTTCAGTTTCTTTTGGATCTAATTCCCACTGTTCGCAATACTCGAGAAGATCTTTGTAAGTACAATAACCTTCACCAGTAACTTTGAAAACAGGAATATCTTTATACTCAGGAATCTCCGTTGGGATATTTCTAAGCATATGTAACCGGGTGGTGATATCGGGTCCTTCAATTCCAGTACCTCGTAGATGACCCTGAACCAGTTTACCGTAATTGTAGATAAGTCTAATGGATAACCCATCCAACTTCTCTTCGTGGGTTACAGTACCCTTTACATTACGTTTACGCCACTGTTCAATCTCTTCTCTGGTCTTTTTCTTAACCACAGAAATCATAGGTTCGTCAATAATAACAGTTTTCAATCCGTTACTATCTTCAACAAACCCAGGTGGTAATCCTGGTCGATAACCAGGATTCTCTTTAAGTAACTCTTCACGTCTGTAAACCAACCGGTCATATTCCGCATCAGGAATGGAAGGTTTATCTGCAACAAAGTACAGATAGTCGTGATAACGTATCTTAGCTTCCAATTCAAGAAGCTCTTTTATACCTTTGTTCATTTTAACTCCTTAAACCGGAAGTCTTGCGTTCATCCGATCAATGATCTCTTCCACAGCAAATTCATTGTTCATTACAAAAGAAGTTACTTCTTTATACAAAGCTTCTACTTCATGGATAGTTAGTTTACCACGCTGTTTGGCTACCAGCAGTCCTTTTCTAACTAACGAAACAAGATCGTCGTTATCTTTAACTTTCTCTTTTAGGATGACACGTCCTGGAACATATTCATCACCAACCAGTAAACGATATTCCATAACAAAAGAATAATCGCCAAGTTTGTCAACTAGTATGTGTAACTTGATAAAGACTTTGTTATTGTCTTGTTCATCTACCGATTGTTCAAGATCAATATAGGATTTCTTTACTAATTCAATTACTGCATTACCTCTATGTCTGGAATACCAACTCTGATTCTCGTATTGGCGCATCAAACCGGCTGTAAACAACTTCAGTCGCTTACTAATACGTTTCCTTGGGTTAGTCCGTCCAAACTGCTCACGGAACTCCACAAGAGCTCCAAATTCATCATCGTGGAGAACGCCGCTTACATTATCAATCATCTCACTAACGTGATTTTCCAAAATACGCATTGTAATTGGTGTAGTGTGAGTAGTTGTGTGAGATTTGATGTAAGCGTTCTTTATATCGCACAAAGTCATCAACAAGGTATAGATGTTTGCAGAACTTCTGGAAATAGTAGCAACGATTTGATTAGTACTATTTTGAAATACAACCAAGCGGGTAACAGTGGAGTCAAAATGTTTCATTATTAAATCCCCTTTAATGTGTGTTTACATACTGAACAATTCCTTGCGCAGTACGTTTTAATTTATCGTGATTATGATCATGTCCACGTAGACTAGATTGATAAGTACCTTTGTCAGTCTCTACTTTAACTAAAGTGAACTTTTCAAAGTTTAATACAATCTCTTCTCTTTCGTATATAACAGTGGTTCCCATTTCTTATCCCTAGAATATATTTAAGTTATTATTAAACCTGTACAATAAATGTTCCAGTTGTTCCTTATTACCACGAACGTGAGTAGAGATTATATTAAAGAACTTTTCTTTTCTAACAATAGCTCTTAAATCAAGCTGTCTACGAATCTCAGATAAAATACCTTCTAGACTCCATTGACCTAATACATCTCTAAATCCAAACGTTTGAACACCTAATACAAAGTTAGCGCTAACGTGACGTTTACCTTGAGAGAAACCAAAGGTTAGAATCAAAGCTTCTTTTTCACCTAGATTAACTTTGTAGTTAAAAGATGATTTAACACTATTAACGTTTCCTAGCTTCTCATAGTCATATAGCACTTCTTTTATGCAACTATGGAATAAAGTTAATAGATTTCCCTTGGTTCGACCTTTACGTAACTGTTTCAATAAGTCATCTACGACTAATTTAATTTCATCTGGAAACGTATCGTACTCATTAGTAACAGTTTCCATAAAGAGATTATAAACTTTCTCTCTGCCAGGTTTACTTTCAAACTCAAATCCTACATTATAACAACTTTCAGATTGGGTTGGATTAAACCAAATATCAAAAGAGAAAACACCAGTAATTAATCTAGTAACCTGTACAGAGGTGTTACCGATCTTTGTAGTTAAAAACGATTTAGAATAAGAACGCACTTGATTATAATTCATTATTATTCCTTTTCTAGACTTTGGATAAACATAACTCTAGAGCTGACCAAGTGGTCAGCTCTAGAGTTTAACCATTACACTTAACATCACAAAGATTGAATTATATTGTCAATTGATCTAATGGTGACCGGATCTGTACTTACAGGCGTATAACCATTAATACGTGTACCTGTTAGATCATAAACAATGAAAGCTTGTGGTTGATTATTCCAGCTCAATACACCGGTAGTGCCACCGACAGGATCAGAGCTTACAGATAAAGTAACGACCACACAGTTACCAACAGGAGATGAAACGGGAGAAAGTGTGTAATCGTTATTAACGACGCAATGAAGTTGCTGCAACATAGCAATAATACCTTATGAAAATGAAAATTATTATATCTTGTTCAGAACATCAAGGTCGTCGTATTGTTTTAACCAAATGGTCGATCTTGATATCGACTCAGCTTGGCTATTTCTAATACCGGATTAAAATCAGTTACAACCTGTTTAATATCTCGGAAGAACTGTTTCATCTGGTATTTAACAATACGCTGCTCATAAACCTTAAGTTCGGTTTGTGCAATTTGATCCATAAATAGTCGAAACTCCCTTGCGGTCCTAACTTGTCCATTAGGTTTGTAATAGTAACGTTCGTTACCCTTATGTAGTTTTATAATTTTATTAATAGGTTTATGGGAATAGGAGTTAATTATTTTTATACTCGCACCGGACCCAGCAAAATGGCTCATATAAAGGTCCCCAAGACGGATTGTCTCATTGGTCAGATGAGTTTTATCAATCAACATCTTTTTGGTTTCTTGCATATCTTTAGCGCCAATCAGTAGATTAGCCTTTACGTCGTACTGATGCGCATTAGGTTTAATACCTAGCTCTTTGGAGTAAAGTTTCTTCTTACTCTTCCAAGTACCATTGGTATATTGAAGAACCCCAGACGCGGTGCTGTGAGGATTCTTAGCTTTAACTCTTAGTTTTGATTCTAGACTTCCAAGAGCTGTAAGTTCTGCCATTGAGATACCGGCAGTAACTGATGCGTGATACAGATCTCCTTTGATCTGGTCAAAACGCTCTAGCATAACGGTTTTACTGTGTTCGCTATACTTACGGGTGGTGGTCGACTGTGAGGCGTTCACTGTCATGCTCGTCAAGAACAGAACAAGCATTAGGGTTAAAGTCTTCATTTCGATCATTCCTTAAGTTGTTTAAACAGTTTGTTTCAGTGACTTAGAGTAACACTCCTAGTGTGTAACATGTTAATAATATCTACCTGAAAATATATAGAAAGGTTAAAATGACAATTAATCTACCGGTAAATACCAGTGTGGTATTTACCGGAGACAGTTACATAACATATTAAAATGTTAGTTTTTATTTAATAATGGCTTTGGTGTTTACTTTAACTGGGATGTTTAAACCCTCGATGTTTAAAGCTATAACGTTGGCATTTGTAAACATGCCGAATTGATTAACGTAATGACTTACAAGGAACAACTGCCCAATTTTATCAAGACGATATTGTTCCGCCACCCAGGAACAAAATCTTCCACGATGAAGTTCATCAAGAGCCACACCGATTTCATCCATGATAAGAGGCATTCCACAGTTCTTACCAAGATATTGGAGTATAACCCATCTAAACGCGAGATTGATCATCTCACGCTCGCCCCCTGAGCAATCACCTATGTCTTTAACTGGAGTGTTATTATCCCCAGTAATAACTGGGAATGTATAACTCAGATCAACATCATCTTCCGACTTACTAGTAGAACAATTAAGTATTTGAAGTCTGTTACTCCAAATTGGTTGAATAATAGCGTTCATGTTAGCAATTACTGCTACCAAGAAATCGTTCATCAAATAACCAATCAAACCTTTTACTGGTGAAAGCCCATCCATAAGAAGAAGAGTGTGTTTTTCACGTTTCTCTAAATCTTGGATATTATCCTTAATTGATTGTATTACTGAGTTCAATGACTCTGCTCTTATCAGATTACTGATGAGTTGGTCTTTACGGGGAGTAAGATCTGAGATAAGTTGTTCAACTTTCTCCTTCACTTTATATTTCCCGTTATTCTCAACTCTCTCTTTTAGTTCCTCTACCAAGATATGAAGCTGGTCTCTTAATTGTTCGTCCCCATTAATGATATCAATAAGTTCCAGTAGTTCTTTAATATCAGTTTTCAATCTTCCAATTGAACGCTGGGTGATAGCAAGTTCACGCTCTACATCTTCAGCTCTTTGGAATAAAGCATTGATATCAGAACTTTCCAAAAAGTTAACTTGGGCTTTCACTTGAACCTGTTCTGCTTTAAGTAAATCGATTTGTTTCACCAATTCATTAAAACGAATAGTTCTCCTGAGTAGTTCGATCAAAGTTGTTAGATCTTTCTTACCAACTTGGTAATGATCAACTATTTGATAAATTACTTCAGAGCTCTCCAAGCGACGTAGGAAGCGATGGAACCCCTGCATAGACGAATACCAGTCTTCATTAGCAGAAATGAAATCTGAGAGCTTCTGGATGCGCTCTGTAAGAGTTTGCTTAACGTTGATTAAGTCGTTACGTTTAATTTCTAACTCTTTAACGTTAAACTTCTCGAACCCGAGTTTAAACTTACTATTACAGTCAGGACAATCTACAGTTTCAGCTTTGTTAAAATGTTCGATGGAGTGATTGATAGAAGAGATTTCTCTATCGACATTATCTTTTTCGTTTTTAACGTGAACCAAATCCTGTTGAGCTTTAACAAACACCTGTCCTGTGATATCCAGATCTCTAGCACGACTTACCTGTTGTAGTTGATCAATCAACTCATTAGCATAACGGTAAACAACTTCGTTGCTAAATAGTTGATTATTATTGAACAGTTCATGACTATTAAAATAACTTCTAACATTTTCAATTTCTTGTTCAAACAACTCTAAACTAGTTTCAATCATTTCTAGTCTAGATTTATAACCATCCAAGCTTTGGGTAGAAGAATCCAATCCTTGTAGCTGAGTTGTAACTTCCGCTAAAATAGTTGTGAGTTTCAAATTCATCTGTTCACAACGATCAAGATCTTTGTATCTAAAATCCAACTGTTCCTGATAAGTCGATTTTGGAAACTTGATTCTACTATCTGTACTCATCAACTTGGAAACAATATTACCAATCTGATTTTTCAAATCTCCATACTGTTCAAACTCTACATTACTAAACATTCCGTGGATTAGTAATGCATTTTTAATCTGATTATCCATTAAAGAGATTTCTTTTTGCAACTCTTCCGGAGAAAGAGAAGCAAGCTGTTTAGCTCTAGATTCTTCAGACACCAGTCTTTGACGTTGGGTCTTTAATCCACCTTTAATCGTACTAAGATTAGATTTAAGTTTATCAAAGACTTTTAATGCATAAGTTGTGTCATTGGGATTGATTGTCATCAGGAAGTCTTTACGACGTGCTGTACTCAAAGTAGTAAAGAGATCCCTCACGTCCAAACCACTTAAGATGTTCTTGATATTGTTATTGAGTTTGAAGTGGATTTTAACCAACTCCTTTTGCACCAATAGTGTGTTACCTTCGTTAAGGTTCTTACCATTGTGAATAAACTCATGGTGACTTGACTTACCAGTTGATGATTTGAGGATATAAGTTCCGTTTTCATTAACTAGACGTACTTCTTTATAACCACCTTGTTCATAACTTCCGTTGTCAGGTGGGAGAGGTGAAAGTTCCTGTAGCAATGAGGTTTTACCAAAGCCGTTTCTACCAAGAATAATGTTAAAGATTTCTTTGGTATCAAGCTCAATGTATTTAACACCCTTTTTATAAAGAGGGGTATAATTTTTCAAAATCAAACCAGTTATCATAGATTCCTCTTAAAGGATTTTGTTATGAATGTATTAGAGTGTTATGGTGTTGCGGTAGTAGCTGAGGATAAAGCTACTGACACTGATGAAGTATTGGTATATCTTCCATCTCTATATCCAGAAGCTGATGGTGAAGTGGTAGCTACCGCAGAAAAGAAAGATGTAACAATAAAGTCCCCGACAGGAGATACACACTCCAGTTCTGCTTTAAGTTCAAACGCAGTGATGATGAAGTGGTTACCCTTTAATACCAACCGAGTTACCGCTCCGGATGTACGTAAAGGAAGTAAAGTTGTAGTCTATAAGTTTAAAGGCCAGTCGACATTTCGGTGGACATACTTCGGTTATGACGGTACTCTCAGGTTAGAAACAATAATATACGCTTTCTCTGCGTCTCCAAATGTAAAAGAGGATTCTCCCTTTACGCCTGATAATTACTATATCTTCTTAATATCTTCTCATACTGGTAAAATTCAGTTACTCACTGGTCAGGGAAACTCGGAGCCGTGTAGTTACGCCATCACATTAGACACTAAAAATGGGGGTTTCTCCTTAATTGACAGCGAGGATAATACATTTTTATTGAACTCCATGAAACATTTCTGGTGCATGTCCAACCAAGAAAAGTCAGTTATCGCGATTGACAAGAAAAAAATTATTGCTAGCTGTCAGGACGAGATGTTATTGAACGCAACTAACCATATTGGGTTGAAATCCAAATCGATCACAGTGGATTGTGAAACGTTTAATATGTCTGCGGGGACAAGTAGTACCATAACGTCTCCCATTATTACCTTTAACGGTAAAATAGTACATAAAGGGGACATGGAGCAAACAGGAACGCTTACCAACACAGCTGGTATTAGTTCTGCTGGTGATGTTTCCGCTGGTGACATTAGTATGCTCAAACACGTTCACAGAGAACAAGGTGACGGTAACGATACTAGTATCGCGCATTAAACAAGCATAAAAGTAACTCTCTACTCCCAATAAGGGAGTAGAGAGTTTATGTTATTAGTTCTTGAAGAACAAGTTCTTAGGACCACCCTCCCCAGGTTTTCCGTAGAATACCGGGATTGATTGTCCAGCGTTACCAATGTTCAAACGTTTATCTTCGAACACGGGGAAGAGTGAATTGCGCATACTGTTAGGATCATGGTAAGTAAACTTGCCGTTATTAATAAACCCTACAGGAACGCTAAATGCAAGCGGTTCGACATTAAACCCTTTATTGTTATACCTTCCATAAACAACAAACTGCTTATTACTATCTCTAGTTACAAACAGTTCGTCACTATCAGGAAAGTCTAGGAAACTAGCATTGTGTATTGGATACTTCAATGTTAACGTTTCACCACCAATAGTAATTGCCGAACCCATTGGATAAAGTGGAATACCTTGAACCTTATCCATCACTCTACCGTTAATAACTACAAATCCATCTGACTTGGTAAAGAACCCATAGTTATTAGGTGTCTTCCTAAAACTCCACATCCCTTTCTTAAACATCACTGGGGATTGATAGTTCACGTGAACACGATGAGGGATTTTCTCCCCATACTTGTTCAGAGAGTCGTAATCAATCTGGTAACCTTGTACAGGTGAGTATGGGAATACAGGATCAACAGCATCATACTTAGGTTCGAAAATAACTTCCCCAGTTTGCTTGTTAATCTTGATTCTCATTTCCACATAGAAGTTATTGAAAGGTGCAACGTTAAGCATAACTTCATACTTAGTTTCCCTTGCGTCATCCAATACCTTAAGTGCGTAAACATCCATACCTGCTAACTGGTCAAACCCAAACACAGAACCTGTGTCAATATCCAAGCTTGCTTTAGTATTAACATTGGTCTTGTTAACAGTAATAGAAGAAGCAATAGAACCATTAGCTACTACAGTCCTGATATTCTCAGGAGTAGTTTGAATGCTACAGTTCTTAATTACCCCATAGAAACAATCGGTGTTATCGGATTGCATCTCTTTACTATCAAGGGTCTGGGTGATCCAATACAAGTTACCTTGAAGTAGGAAATACTGGGTATAACCTTTCTTCCAATCAATAACGTGGGTTTTAATCCAGTTAGTAATTTCCACACTAAGTTCAACTTCGTTAACACCTGTGATTGGATGCCTGTCGGAGTTTTCATCTAAAGTGTAGTTGGTGTAACCTGTGAAGTTATTCCAGTTATTAAAGACCACTGGGGAGATATTCATCGTAGCACTTGTTTCATCGTTCTCGATTAACATACTTGGAACGTAAGCTTTACGATCTTCTACCCATTTGCTAGCTAGACGTTTTGGACCGACATAGCCGTTAGGTTGTACTACAGGAGTTTCACTTTCAACTGTTACAAATCCCCAACGGTAATTGTTCTTCCAATCTCTGGATTGAACCAGATATTGAACAGTTTTGTTAACTGTGTCAACTTTAACTGGGATATGACGTAAGTGGTCGCCATAGAACATGTCACCATTGATTACAGACTGGATGTTGTAACTGTATTCAGTAGGAGTAGGGATAGGTTTATCTTCCAGATTGATAAAGGAAAGAGTAGAACCAATTTCGTGTCTGTAATACCCAATGTACTGGCGGTTATAGAAGTTGTAAGACTTCATATGACCACCTTGGGTTTCAAAGACCCCACCTAAAGCTGCTGGGTGAGTTGGAAGCTCTTTAATGTCACCAGGATACATCTTAAACAGTCCATCAGTTACTACTTCAAGATTGTCATTAAGTTCCTGTTTAACACGATTCCAAATATCACCAGTTTCCACATTTACGATCGAAGTGTATGTTCCAGCGTTATCATTGAAATCTAAATTAAGATCCAAATAAGCGTGAACATAGTTGCTGCGATTGACAGTGTACCAACCGATACTTAACCTAACTGTAGCTTTACCTTCAAGACGATTACGCCAAGCAAAAGAGACTAATTGACAACGAGACTTGTCAATATGACGAACCAACTTACCGTAACCTTGGACATCGTACTCGATAATGTCTTTTAGTTTAATATCTAAACCAATAACACCAGTATCCCTTAACACAGAGTTGATCTTGCCATGGGTGGGAACCAAGAACTGATTACCATACTTCTTATTGGTCTTGTAAACTAATTCATCAGGTAAAGATAAACTCGGGTACGGATAATCCTTCTCAAGCATGGATCTGATAATGAAATCCAACTTAATAACGATTTCACCATCAATTGTACTTTCAGAACGAGGACCTGGCCAAAACTTGTTAATTACCATATCAACAAGTTCCAACTCTTCCTTAGAGTAAATAGAGTTCCTACTAACCGGCCACATTGCATTTAATCCACGGTCAATGTATTCCATGAATTTGTTACGGTGACGTTTCACTGGATCTTTCGGGTAAGTTAAATTCAAAGCTCTGTCAAAGAACCTACGAATCGGACTATTTAAAGGATCATCAGGAATAGGAGGAAGATCTCTATTAACAATAAAGTCAAACCTTGAACGTGCTTTACTGTCTAGTGGATATTGAGAACTGCGAGGCCAGACTTGGTTAGCGATGTAATCAAGCATAGGTCTTTGTTCAACAGGAAGAAGTTCACCAAGATCCATGTTAACAAGAATATGATAAAGCATATTCTCTCTAGAAGCAAATACTCCACCAAAAGCTTTGTTGTCTGTTTCTTCTGTATCAAATACATCAAAAGGAAGATGATTCCTATTAAGAGATCTTACCTTTTGAACCCCACCTTCCAGATAGTGAATTGTAGAGCGCTCAAACAACGCCTCAGCGCTTCTAAGCATTTCTCCACCACCTTGTCCAGCTAACTTATCAGAAGTCATTGTGACAGGTCTGGTGCGTCTTGGGACAATCCCCTTTTCGTAATACCTTACTTTAGTTCCACCCCAAGGAGTTTGAACTGTTTTAACAGTATCTGGATTTGGGTCAGAGAAGATGCCTATAATTGGAGAGTTGTTCATCATTGGATAAATGAACATTCCAGCTGGAGTACAAAACTCCCAGTTAGACTCACCAATAAAGTTAATAGGGTTTGCTGAGCTTTGTTCTGGATCGTTTCTATTAATGTGGTAAGTAATTTGGCTAACCTCGCCAAAGATTCCACCAGAGGCTATTGGGATAGCCTTAGCTGGGAGATAACTATTCGGATCAATAGTTACACGATCTTTAACAAGATAACTTAAACCCTCTGGATTACAGAACAAGTCTTTACGAGTACCCGCAATGTGATCATCAATAGAACCCATTGCAAAGTTATCTTTATTACCCAAACCTACTGTTACTTTAGTTTCACCATGTAAAGCGCCTTTAGCTTCTGAGTGACCTAGAATTAGGTTATTAAGATCATTACTAAAGGTGTTTACTTTAGTTTGCATTCTAGCTTTGAATTCAGCAATCTGCTTTAACTGTCCAGCTTGATCACCTTGTAATTTATCTCGTTCTCGTTCTACTTTAATGAAAGAGTTAAGTAACCCACCTAGTGGATCTTTCTTATCTTCCAATATCGGTAGAGGTCTGTCCTTATTAACATACATAAAGACCAACTCCTTTAAAAGAGAAAGGGGAACTCAATCCCCTTATTAATATATCAGCTAATAAGTTCTGACGCTTTAAGGAACTTGTACTCACCAGTTGTACTAAGTAGACCTTCACTTGCTGGAATACCAGTTTCTCTAACTCGAGTAATTGGGAACCCAGAGATAGCAATAGGACTGTAACGTTCAATTGTGTTGATACCCACTTCGTTAGTAGTAACTTTTGCTACCAGTAACTGAACTCCTGAAGTATATCTAAGCTGTTTGGTAATTTCGTAAGTAGCGGTAGAACCGTTAAGACAACAGTACAGATAGAAAGTAGTGTTCTTGTAAACAGTTGCGATTGCACTTAGGTTAAACATAACCTGTTTAGCCTTTACGGCAATCCCGTTAAAGACAACTTCAACGTCAGCACTTACTCGCAGTACCCAAGGATAACTTGGAATATCAATACCTTCATCATTTTTATTAACCAACATGATTTCACTAAAACTATTTAGATCATCAATTTCATTTAATTGGTTAGCAGGTAATCCAAGTGACTCGTAATCTCGGAAATGGTTATCCCAAGGATTACTTTGCAAATAGACAACTGATAAAGGTGGGATAACATCCAGATCTAACTTAGGTTCAAAGATGGAGTTTGGCCAACACGCGTTGATAGCGTTATCAACGATTTTCTTCATCCTGTCTCTAAGGCCCTGAGACGACGTTACAGTAATCGGACCAAAGCCGACTACCCAACTATTAGCCATCTCACTTCCGTTCAAACAGAAGCTTTCCAGGGATCCTAAAGCGACTTCTTTTAGATACTGTTGTTCATTTAGATTAGTGAACGTGTTATTAGTCACATTCAGAACCGGTTTTACCCAGTTCGGATCTAAAGTCAACGTATTTGTAACTGTATCAAAAAGATAATCTACAACAACCACAAACCACTTACCACCTTGTCCGGTGTTACAAAAATGTGGTGCTAAAATTCTAACTCTAGCTTGGGTTTTGTTATTGGGGTTTTCGAGGATGAAATAAGAACGCCGTTTACCAACTGAGAAGTTAACAACAGGTTCGTTATAAGTTACTAACGAGGAAAGTAGTTTACTTCCATCACCCTTAACCATGTTGCACAAGTTAAAACGATTTTGGTTATTACGTCTTACTCGATCAACGTTATCGTAGTTAAGGGTAACAAGAACTGGAGTAATGGAACTACTAGCTGATTTAATCTCACTTACTAAGAACCGGTAGACTTTAGTTGTCCAGTTACGACTGCGATCTTCCCCACCTAAACCTGCTGGAACATAATTACCTAAAGTTTCTTCTTCGCTAGTTTGATTGGTGTTGACAAACAAATAAATGTAGTCACCAATTTTAGCGAAATGTGAATTAGCTATAAAGTCCTCAGTTCCTACAGCATTTTTGATTAAAGTGAAATCGATTTCTTTATACTGGTGTTTTCTAGTATCTAAACTAGAATTGCTATAAGAGATAAAACCCCGTTTAGCAACACTGTCTAAAGTAATAATGAAATCGTCACCAGATCCAGATAGTACAGAGTCAGGAGTTAAACCAGCTGCTGTAAATGCACTGTTGGTGTAACGTTCATTACTATGTTTAAACTTGTCTTTATTATAACGGTTAATTAGTTTGTCGTTATAAATATAGTAAAGACCGCGTGTACCACCATAGACACGTTTTACTAACCCGATAATCCAGCCATTAGCTTCCTTTACAAAGACGCCGTTTTGGTACTCGACTGTGTTCTTCACCACTCCTGAGTTAATAGGAGGTGGTAAGTAAATACCAGTTCCATAGAAACTAAGTGGTAATTCGTTTTGCAAAATCCAAGGATCTGTTTCTGGTTCGGTTTCTTCAATTACTCTACGAAGTCCATAAGGGGTAGAGTAAAGATCACTACGTTCACCATCAAGATCTTGTTGTGGATGTGCTGTATCAAAGTTACTCAAATTACCTAATTCAATATCAGACGGTTTAAGACCGTGGGGATTAAGGTAATTTTGAATATGGGAATATAATTGATCTTTCTTAGCTTTGTGCTGAAGATTTAACTGAGCAAAGATATCTTGTTGAGTTTTCTCAAGCAATCCATCTACTGCTGCATATTTACTTTTTTCATCAGCAGTGAAATGTTTAAACAGCTCTACTAACCCACCAAAACCAATCATCTCATCTGGACTTGTCATATCCATTAAGTGATGTGCACTCGGTACAGTAGCTGGAACATTTACTACGTTTTTGTTAAAGTCTACTACACCACCTGAAACTCCCATATCTTCGAAGAGTTTAAGCAGTGTTTTGCGACTAATGACAGGACTACCAACCTTTTGGTAAATAACAACTAAGTCGTGTTTGTTATTTACAAGGTGCGGTTTTAATTCAATATAAAGGGAAACACTTTTACCAGTTTTAACAGTCAGTTCTGTAACTGGTTCAACTGGTTCATAATCGACACCTTTGGTTAAAAAAGATCCACCATTTAAGATGCGAAGAGAATCAGTGTAAAAAGGCGCTTCCTCTGGTACAATCCAAAATCCGGAAAGGGTAGAAGTATCGACAAGATCTTCTTTACGATAAGCCGAATTGGATCCCGTATAGTCTATGTCGACTATATGTAAATCTTTCATGGGAACCTCAGATGTGATTAGAGAGTGCGATCAAAAGATCGCACTCTCTAAGTGTTTAAAGGTTACTCTGGTAACAAGTCTGTTGCTTTATTAAAGATATTACTTGCTGATGTTTGAGTATAAACGGAACCATTAGTAGCTAGGATAGCACTACCAGTTCTAACATCAGTAATCCCCAACCCATCAATAGTAAATCTATCGTAGCATTCAAGGAAATCAATCCCTGAAGCATTACAAGTTAACCTTGCAACCATCCCATTACTGGTTGACTCAGGAGTTTCCAGTTCGGTAATAACGTAGTTAACAGAACCTGACTTATAGTTCAGATAAACATACAGAGTTTTGTTAACTGGATTTGGGATGGTGTCAGTAATATCAATAACAACTTCTGGAATACTGTACTGTTTACCACCTACAATACACATAGGAACAGCTTTGCAATACAGAACGTATTCACCAACAACAGTTGACTTAGTGATCACTGGATCATCACGATGGGAATAGAAAGTAAAGATAGGAAGTTTACCGTTATCAAACAACCTAGCATTCTGACCAGTCATCATAGTGGCTACTTTCGCAGCGTTGTAAACTGTGATGTGTAAATCAGTTGCTTTACCTTCTACTGTTTGAGACAAGGTAGCTGTTTTAAAGTTATCTACTTTATCCAAACCAATTTGATCTTTGTTAACACCATGAGCGTCAGATTTATTAGATTTATGTCTTTCTAAGAGTTTAACTGTTTGCTGTTTAAACCCGTTGATGTAGACGTCTAACTTCTCTTCAAACGCCTCTAACATCATCGTTAAGTTACCCTTACCAAGGATATCTTTTTCAATGAGCATTTCCCAAGCATTAATCAGATCAGTAAATCCAAAGAAGTCGTAAGTTAAATCGTGTTGGTGAAGCTTGGGATTAAACCACTCTGGTTTACCATCGATATTATCCCAGTCAACAGTTCGGTCATCTTCAGCAATAGCTTTTAGCATTAAGATGATATCATCGTTAACTTTGTTAAAATTACCCACCACTTGATAACTACTATACCATTCGGTAATTTCTGGTTTAAGTAGTTTAACAAACAACCCAACAGGCTTAGCGGTATATTCAGTTAACTTTGACATAATTCCGTAGAACTCGTAGTCCTCATTAAGGACCATTGGTTCACCGGTTTTAAAGTACATCTTAAAACTGTTAATGTAAAACGGAGCAAATTGTGGAACAAAGATTTCATTGTTCTTTTCTTTACTTCGTCTTCCATACTCTTTTGGGATAAAGTTAAACTTAGAGTTACCTTCTAAATCTAACTTAAATAGAGGAACATCTGGAGTAAGCATCATATCGATACATCCTTCTTAAAAGAAATACCGGTTATGTTACTTCCAAGTACCTTGAGCGAAACCACGAATGGCTTCTTTAAGGACATTGACGTTTACCAGAAGTTCAGTACTAGAACCTTGTAGATCTGCGACAGTCGCCATTCTCCAATCTTCAAGATTAGTAACACCTAATGACTCCAAATTACCTTTATGAGCTTGCTGAAGATTGGCTTTTAGATGTTCTTCCAATAGTTGTTGTACAGCTAATGGATTCTCAGTACCGGACATCGCATCGATATAACTACGCATGACCGTAATCATGTCTTGATAGTTATAAGTATCTGAAGCTGGATGTGGGTGTGGATCAGCTGGCCATTCTGTTGGGAGATTAATGATCTTATCCCAATCTTCACGCCGAGGTGCAATCTGAGCGTTGGCAACTGCTTCCAAGTACTTAATTTCATCAAGTACGAAATCACCACCGATGGTGGAATAGTCTAACTCAATGTTAATAGGAGTTGTAACGTTATTGATCACAATCCCACCGTAGACCAGTCGATTGTACTTCCCAATGAAATTGCCAAATGGGAATACAAAAGAGTAATCGCCAGCTTCAAGAGACAACTCTCTCGAACTATCAAGTTGTTTGACTTTTACATTACGAGAAAATAGCGGTGAACAACGTGGGATAATAATGCTACCAGAAGGACTAGCGGGAATGTGGGGAATTTCACCTTTAATATCATTACTCGCTAAATCTTGGAACGGGTTCCAAGGATAAACTAATTGTCCTTGTAGCGCCGAGGTATTATTTGTCATAGATGAACCTCTGTATCAAAAGGTGAAAATGCATGTATAATTACTTATATGCAGTGGGGCGTTTTAAAGATTATCAACCGGGATTTCACGTTGTTAATATCTCTTCTTATCCTGTTGGAGATCTAGAGAAACTCTACAGTGTTTTATACATTGTAGCGACAGATACTCTTTATAATACGAAGATCTGTTTAACACTTGATGACTATCGGTTAAGTTTTGCTAAAACACCACTGTTTACTATTCAAGAATGGTTAAATACCAAGGTTGGAGATGTGTTAAAACAATCTCCTTTGATTCCTGGAAAAGACCGTAAATTTGTTAAGCTAGAGCGGTTATTTACCCATGGTTATTACCACTATCCAGCAGACCTTAATCTTGCAAAGGATAGACAAAACGAGCTTATTTCAGAAGCGGCGCCGGATGTGCGTTTGACTCACTATAAGTATACAAGTGGAATTAATTACAATGAACAAGCTGATAAAGCACTGTTTAATGTAAATGGTGTTTTCTACCGCACTGTAGGGCGTTCTGACGGTGTTTATGTGCTTGGTGCAGGAACTGACTATGTAAAACTTAAACGTGATGTGAGAGTGTCCGCATTAAGTTTTGAGAAACTTGGTAAATTAAAGACCATCCCAATTACCAAAGATAATCTTTTTGAATACACTAGTAATGATGTTAAAAGTTGGAAAGTTAAACTTGGGAATATCGACCTTAACAATAAAACCATTTGGATGGTTGTTAATGGTCAATTGATTACGGATAGTGAAATGATCTATCAAGTAGGCGTCGATACTGTCAAAGTAGACATGACTGGATTTGATGCCGTTAAACATTATCAAGTTTATCGCGAATACACTCGCACACCTAAACTAACAAACTTTACAAAACTCGATCAGTATAAGAAAGAAGCTTTGCTTATGCATAACTCTTTTATTCTACTAGTCGATAACCCTACATTAGGTATAGAAGTTGTTCCATTGACGACTTTTAATTACCCTAATGTCTTGCACACAGAGGAACGTTTCCAACATCCTATTGTGCTCGATAATGGTCTGTTCCCAGTTCCTTACATTAAGACGTATGGAATAGGGCAGCGTTTGTTAAACCATGATGTCAGAATCTCTAGACATTACCCTATTCAATCCTCAGGTAACTTGGCAGGAAACCCGTACAACAGTATGGAACTCAACCAAGGTGATCCTGGAGTGCTTCCTAGAGGGTATTTGTTTAAGATCTCAGGCATCACGTTTGAGGTGGTGTGAAATGAGTTTACTTCCAACCCCCTTATCGTTACTTGGAGGGGTAGATAAAACTAAACTACTTAATACAATAGGTATTTGGGTAATGGTGTTTTGTCTAACTTTCTTTTTGTTCTTTAGGGAAGATCCTAATAAACTAAATCAAGAAACGGTAGATAAATTGGTGGTTGCTGTTGATAAGTTTGCTAAGGCTACAGATAGTATTACGCAAGCTGCCGTTAAGCAGCGTGAGTGGGTAGCTAACTTAGAACAACAATTGATCCTTAATAATCGACTTCTTGAACGAGGTTACAAAGGCATCTATGAGAAATATGGATATGATCACACGACTATTGACAGTCCTCTTGATGATCTTTACGCTCGCCAGTTGCTCATCGCAGCCGACAGTGACAGCAGCGGGAAACTACGTGGAGATGAAGTCAGAACTGACAAAGCTCCAGTTGTACAAGGATCAACTAGCGTCTCTAAAACAAAACCTAACTGAAGTTCCTAGCTCTGTTTATATTCCTGATTGGAAAAAACGTGAAGCTAGAATGGATAAGTTAAATCTGTTTCTAGAACAAAATGATTGCACTAAAGAAGTAGCTAAAGATGCTTGTTATGCAACTACTCGTCTAATCCTTATTGCCACTACAAAGGAATTAGATGTTTCTAGTGAACAAATCAATGGGCTGAATCAAGTTGTAGATAAGCTCATTAAGAATATTGATTTGATTATCACTAGCTTGAATGAAAAATAAAAGTCAAGTAAGTTAACTCTCACTCTCCAGTTGGAGAGTGAGAGTTATGTCTTATGTTTACTTATTGGGCCTAATGATGTCTGCAAGTTTTTCTCTAAGATTTATCAAGCTACTACCTGAACTCATCAATACAGCTAGGGTATTAGGTAGAAAATTCTCTTAACCACTGACCCTGCTCTTTGTTTGG
>OERN01000138.1_pt1 | contig 22381 bp, 14 predicted proteins | sample 1540061 | NCBI WGS metagenome assembly OERN01 (sample SAMEA3891241, study PRJEB23780) | metagenome | biome: terrestrial biome; feature: animal house; material: water of meat washing | place: Italy | collected 2015-05-12 | reverse complement strand
ACGTATATCAATATAACAATATTCCACATGCACTCAGGGTGCAAATAATTAAAATAATAACTGATTCTATCGGCTTCCCCTCTTCTAATGAACGCTACACATCGTATAGAAATGAAGCTGACAAAGTATATGCATATATCCATGAGATACTTTCTAAGGAATATGGTGTTTTTTCTTTGAAGGAATTTGCAAAGAATGACTTTGACGCTCTTGTCGACTTTTTCCTTAAAGAGAGAAATACAGAGAAATGCCTAGATTTCATAGAAATATGCTTCCAGATACTAGTGAGCCACGTTGCGAAAAACCATTATGAATTCAAAGACATAACAAGTCAAAGTCCTGGAGATGCAGTTATTGAACTAAATGAAAGGTTTAGAGAACATGGGGTTGGTTATCAGTTTGAATCTGAAGAGATAATAAGGATAGACTCTCAATTGATTCATGCTGATGTCGTAAAGCCAACCCTGATTCTTTTAAGTGGAGAACCCTTGTTTGAAGGCGCCAATGATGAATTCCTTGCTGCGCATGAGCATTACAGGCATAAGCGTTATAAAGAATGTCTAAATGATTGTCTGAAATCATTTGAAAGTATAATGAAAGCAATACATGATAAGAATAACTGGAAATATAGTCCTAATGATACAGCATCAAAACTAATAAATAGCTGTTTAAGTCAAAATTTAATTCCGGCATATTTACAAAGCCAGTTCACAAGTCTGAAAACAATGCTGGAAACAGGAATTCCAACCATCAGAAACAAAAATGCAGGTCATGGGCAAGGAGCTGATATTAAAGAGGTTCCGGAAGAATTGGTAAGCTATATGCTTCATCTTACTGCTACAAATTTACTATTTCTCTTAAAATGCGAGAAGAACATTAAGTGATGGTTCGCATAATGACGTTATGCTAAAGAGGCCGCTGCGGGAGGGATTTTCGCAGCGGCCTTTTCAATATATGGACATTTATAATGAGCCAGTGATTAGACATTTTCACTGAGCTTTGACAAACATTGTAGCATATGGATATGATCTGCACAGCATTCAGCTTCCAGAATCCGTACACTTTTCCACTCACACAGCTTTCTCAAAATACTGCCTATTGCTCTACGCTTCTCTCTGTAGAACACTTGTCTTCGGTATTTTGGCGCAAAAACTATGTGATATTTACAGTTCCATCGGGTGTGCGCTAAGCTCTTTTCGTTCCCCATTGGGACCCCCTTTTGATTTCTTGTTTGACACTTGCAGTTGCCAGACCGCAAGGTGTTTTAACAAATCAAAAGGGGTTTTAATAACTGGCTCAAAGCTGAAAGCTTTCCGGAACCCCCAGCCTAGCTGGGGGTTTTCTATGCACAAGAAAACGGCTCCCTGTTGTAGAAGCCGTTATAGTGCCGCAGTTTAAGGAGCGGTCAATTGATCCTTAATTGCTCGGCATTACGCTATGCCGGTGGATATTTATCGAGTTTGATGACTGCTTTGATGATCACTTTTAAGAAAAGATATTTACACAGAATGGTAAACATGCTCGTGACACGCAATACTGCTCTGCTGAAGTGAATAGCATTGCGCTTAACAGTGATTTTTTGTTTTCAAGAGCAGGTAAAGCTCAAATGTCAATGGCTATGGTGTTTTCAGCTGTGGCTATTTTTCACTCCTTATTGCTCCTGGTTGTCCCCAATTAGACTTAAGGAAAGGTTGATGCCCCGCCAAACTCAAGATAAATTTTTGCTAGATTCTGCAACTGATTGAAGCGGTTTTCATCCAGTCGCAGCTCCGCCTGACGACGTTTTTCCTGAGCATCAAGCCAGAATGAAATACGTACTGCACCATGCCGGTAACGAACTTCGTTTAACCACTCTGACTTACGTGCAAGTTCCAGTTCTTCCCTGAGTCTTGTCTCCTGAAGCAGCAACTGGTTACGAAATGAAAGCGCGTCCTCTATACTGCTCATTGCCTTATAAAGTAGCTGTTTAAACTCCAGCACTCGCTGTTCGTAATCGTTACGGGCAATTTTTACCTCTATGTCCCGCTGTCGCCACTCCAGGAACGGTAGCGTCAGGTTAGCGCCTACGGAACCGACCGGATTATGCAGTAATGCCAGTAGCGAAGCGCTGCTGGTACCCAAAGCGCCTGTCAGGTTGAAGGTGGGGTAATATTCGCTACGCTTGATATCAACCGTAGCTAGCGCCTCACGCAACTGCCACTCTTTAGCACTTATGTCAGGCCGGCGCATCAGTATGCTGGCAGGAATATTCGCATTGACCTTAGGCAGGCTTCCTTTTGGCAGCGTTGTGGGCTCGACTATCTGGCAACCGGGCACGGTGCCGAGCAAAACGGCCTGCTGATTGAGTAGCTGTGAATGTTCTCGTTGTAGCCCTGTAAGCTGGTTCTCTTGCGTGAGCAGGTTTTGCTGCGCGTCAATCACATCCAGCGACGAGATATTTCCTGCACGATAGCGAACCTCGGCCAGACGCAGCGTCTCTTTTGCATAGTCAATACTCTGCTGGAGGGTGGTAATTTGTTGATTTACAAAACCGATACGCCAGTAATTATTGCTGGCCTCTGAAAGCAGCATCAGGGGCGGGGAGCGAAAATCTTCTTCACTGGCATGGACTGCCCACTCAGCAACATCACGCTGACGGGCAATTTTTCCCCAGAGATCCAGCTCATAGCTGGTGCCAAGGCTGGCAGAACCGCTTTTTGCCCAGCCGGACGAGTTATTCAGCTGTTTTTTTCCGTCCATACTCAGTGCCGCCTTTAGTGCAGGAGTATTGGTGATACCTGTTCTTTCCGCATCCAGCTGCGCCCGATGTATCCGCAGTGCAGCTATAGCTATGTCGTTATTACTTGTCATCACCAGGTGAAGCCAGTTATCGAGATTAGGATCGTTAAATTCTTCCCAGTCAAACGGGGATGTATTTCCGTCCACATCGCCCTTGGTCCAGTTGATGGGATAGTTCACTTCGGGAGCGCGATAGTCACTTTTCAGCACGTTTGTGCAACCTGAACAGAGTGCGGTGATAAGGCATAAAGTCAACGATGATAAAATTTTCATATATTATTCGCTGGCCAGTGAAATAACCGGGTCCATCCTTGCTGCCTTGCGGGCTGGGAGATACCCGAAGATTATGCCGATTAAGGTTGAGCAAAAAAATGCAGCAACAGCAGCCTGCCACGAATATATAGCTGCGAATATCCCGTCCGCCAGAGCGTTAAAGAGCGCACCTGTGATATACGACAGTGCAATACCGAGTGCGCCACCAATCAGGCAAACCAATACGGCCTCAATAATAAACTGTTGCATAATGTCGCTGCGTCTCGCGCCAACCGCCATTCGTACGCCAATTTCATGAGTTCGTTCCGTTACAGAAATCAACATGATGTTCATCACCCCGATACTGCCGATCATTAGTGAGATACATGCGACCATAAGAATTAAAATACTGAAGGTCATTGAGGTGTGTTCGATAGACTTTCTTATTTGTTCAAAGTTATAAAGCTGGAAGTCTTTTATGCCGTGACGCCGGGTTAATAGTTGGGAGATAGCGCTGATTGCAGCCTCGTTATCCACATTGTCTTTTAGCCTGACGCTAATACCGGTCAGAACTGGTTTACCCACAATACGGTACATCACCGTGCTGTAAGGCATCCACACAGTAATGCGATTTGATGCATCACTACGGTTGTTACTTTTAGCGATGCCAACCACTCGTGCTGGTACAGAACCAAGAAAGACTATTTGCCCCAGAGCCTGTAACCCTGTGTTGTCGAAAATGGCCTTACGAGTATTCTCATCGATAATAACTTCCTGTAGAGCGTTGCGATCGTCTCTAAAAGTAGTCCCTTGCAACAACTCAATACCTTTTACCCGGAAATGTTCCCGCCCAACGCCGTTAATGGACGCTATCGCAGATTTACCCAGAAAACGAATGTTGTCTGAAGCGCTAACTTCCGGGCTGACGCTATCGATAAACCCTTGCTTCGCCAGTGCATTTGCGTCAGCAGGTACCAATGTTCTAATACTCTCAATGCTGTCATCGAACAAATCCTGCCCGGGATAAATGCTGACCACGTTTGTCCCCAGACTTTTAATCTCTTCCAGTGTTTCTTGCCTGGCTCCTTCACCCAATGCCACAACAGTGACAACGGAGGCGATACCAAAAACAATCCCGATCATGGTAAGCGTGGTGCGTAAGCGATGCGTCTTCATCGCTTTTAGCGCCATTTGCATCGATTCACGCGTTCGATCGAGCAGTGTTTTCCAATAGCTTTGCCGGATTCTGTTGGTTTTTGGTAGTGTTTCCGTCGCAGATACGCAACCTCCACTATCAGCGATGATTTCGCCATCACACAGCTCAATGATTCGCTTTGCGTGCCGGGCGACCTTCATATCGTGGGTCACCATTACTACAGTATGACCACGTCGATTAAGTTCATTCAGAATGGCTAACACTTCTTGCCCGGATTGCGAATCCAGAGCACCAGTTGGCTCATCCGCCAAAATTATCTTTCCACCGTTGATCAGTGCTCGGGCAATACTGACGCGTTGCTGCTGACCGCCTGAAAGTTCGCAAGGTTTATGATGCTCACGTCCTTCCAGTCCCAGTCTGCCCAGCAACGCCGTTGCACGTTGCCGACGGCTGTCGCGTTCGCTGTTGGCGTAAATGGCCGGGATCTCCACGTTACCAAGTGCGCTAAGATCAGGTATCAAATGGTAGCGCTGGAATATAAAGCCAATGTGTTCCCGGCGCACTCTAGCCAGCTCATCGGGTGAAAGACAGGCGGCATTTTGTCCGTCGATGTAGTAATCACCTCTATTGGGTACGTCAAGGCAACCCATTATGTTCATTAAGGTTGATTTGCCTGAGCCAGAGGCTCCAATGATTGCCACCATTTCTCCAGCAACGATTGTCAAATCGACATTTTTCAGGACGGTCCGCGTTTGATCTCCGTTGCCATAAGTTCGGCTAACCCCTTTTAACTCAATAAGTTTTTTCACAGCATAATCCTTTCTTCGGGCTCTTTCTTATCCGGCAGCGACAGCACGACATTTTCTCCGACATTTAAACCTTCGAGGATCTGAATATCCACGCTGTTCGTGATACCAGTTTTCACATTCCGGGGTTCCAGCCTGCCATCTGCTGCCAGCACCAGGACCTGTTGCTTCTTCCCCTCATTTCTGTGCACTGCCTGAATGGGTACCAGCAGTGTATTTTGGGCTTCATCAGTAATCAGGGTAACCTGAGCAGTCATGGCAATACGAAGTCGATTTTCTGGGTTAGGCACATCGAATAGAGCATTGTAATAAACGGACGCATTTGAAGTTCCGGAGCCTGATGCTGAAGTGTTGCTGGCGAGAGAGTCATCTTTCATTACCGATTCTGGTGCCAGTTCAACGGCACGCAGTGTTGCGCTGTAGTGCTTGTCCGGTTCGGAGAAGATAGAGAAGCGGGCTTTTTGCCCCACAGAAATACGGGTTATATCAGCCTCGGAGATCTGTGCTTTAATGGTCATGACATCCAGACGAGCGAGTTTAATAATTGTTGGGGCACTCTGGTTTGAGTTAACGGTTTGCCCTTGCTGAGTGACAATGGCAATAACAATTCCATCCATTGGCGCTACGACTCGCGTATATTCAAGGGCAAGCTTTTTCTTATCTACTTCTATCTGTGCCTGGACCAGTTTGGCATTCAGAGAATGTAATTCAGCGCGAGTGGTCGCAAGCATTGCCTCCGCAGACTCAAAATCTTCGTGTGAGCTGGCATTTTCTCTTAGCATCCGGAGCTGGCGTTTAAAACGCAGTTCAGCCTGTTTCAGGAGCGCCTGCTTGGATTGAAGTTCTGCTTTCACTTCGTTGAGTGCAGCTTCGGCATTACGCAAATCGTTACACTGAGGTAGGTCGTCAATTTCGGCAATCAACTGCCCTTTAGTCACATGGTCGCCCTGTTTCACTTTCAGTGATTTTAATTGCCCTGATACCTGTGCCCCTACGTTTACCCGTTCAATTGCATCAATACGGCCTGTCGCCAGAACAGAATTTTCTATATCGCCTTTGCGCACCGGGGCAGTAATATATTCTGGCACATCAGAGCTTCTCAGAAAGGTGAACAAAACGGTGATAATAATGATCAACAGTGTCAAGGTACAAATGATGGCGCGGTGAGAAATATATTTCATTAACATTGTCCATGTTTTCCATAACAATGAAAGTGGTATTCTGGGTTTTCTTAGTTAATGCCCAGCATCTACTGGAAAAATATACTTATTTGGAATTAATCATAATCAAGATTATTATTTATTTGCGTAAATTGGGCTAACCCCCTCTCGCTTTGTTTCAACAGTATTACTAATTACCGGGAAAGTCTGACAAGATTTCGTATTAAGGTGTTATCTACGCCCATTATACTTTAATACATCAAGTAATTAATTCACTAACCTCTCTTTCGTTTCACTGGACTTTACGGCTGTAAAATAGCTTTTATCTTGCAGATGAAAACTCTGCTCAGGAAAGTGCCTTTAGTTCTAATGGATGGTGAGTTTTACGCTTGTCTTTGTAACCAGGAAGAGAGGCGTAGACAGTAAAGTTCCTCGCTCCCTCATCTTGGCATTCGGTGAACTATAGACAAGAGTCAATAAACCAAACTGCAACAACATAGTCATTTTGGGAGTAAGATTATTAGTCTTAACGTCTCATATAGCTGGTATGAAGAAATTTTCATGTATACTTGATAAACGTATCGTCAACAACCGATAAAAAGTGAGCCATTTATATCTCCATCAATGATCTAATATTGAATCGCCACGGGTAGTCTTACTCCTTCCAAGTTGTTGATAATAATTGTTTTTATATTCTATTGTTGACATCTGTTCGCAGGAACCATGCCGACGCTTATTGTTATAAAACATTTCGATGTTCAAAAATATCGTTGGAGGCGTCTTCCCGCGTTCCGAAGAGCTTTTTCTTTATCCGTTCACGCTTCAGTAACTGGAAAAAATTCTGCAAGCGTATCGTGGTAATTACTGCGACGGAGCATACACTCCTCCAGGTCTTATGATTTCAGGAACGACTGTCATTCATGGCTTGTTTACTGACAACCAGCATCGTTTTTGGGGATTACGCCGCTATACAGGTGTGGTGCGGTGATGTGACCTATATCTGGACGGGTAAGCCCGGCGGGGTGATGTTCCACAGCGATACGAGCAGGCAGTTCCGGCAGTTATTGTGGCGATACCAGATCAGACAGAGTATGAGCCGGCGCGGAAACTGCTGGGATAACAGCCCAATGGAACGCTTCTTCAGGAGTCTGAAGAACGAATGGATGCCGGTGGTGGGTTACGAAGCTTCTGCGAGGCCGCTCACGCCATAACGGTCTATATCGTTGGATATTACAGCGCACTAAGACCGCACGAATATAACGGTGGGTTATCCCCAAACGAATCGGAAAATCGATACTGGAAAAACTCTAACTCGGTGGCCAGTTTTTGTTGACCACTTCACACGTTCAATGTCGTTGATGACTTTAACTATGAGGCGTTGTCGATTGAAAACAATCTGAATCTGCCAGCTTCACAAGTGGTAGCGGTACTCTGTAGGATTGCGGAAAACCATGTCTATCCAGCTATGATTCGCATGGATTATGGCCAGGATTTTTTTTATCCAACACGGACGTAATGCGCAGAAAAACATGTAGTAAAACTGGAGATTACCCAATCAGGTAAGTTGGCGCAGAACGCTTTTATCGAGAGTTTTAACCGGACATACCGAACAAAAATACTCGGTTTTTGTCTGTTCAGAACGCTGGATGAAAAGCGGGAACTGGCGGCAAACTGGTTGTCAGAATATAACAGTGAACGCCATATCAACTACTTAACCATATGACACTGGAAGAACATCACTAACGCCATTATTTGGTCACGATCTCAAAAGGTGCATGGAACTAAAACGAGTCTGTTTACAACGCAAGATGGGTTATGTTATAAAGTAACATAAATGAGTTGGTAAGCATAAAGTAAAGAGGATAACTTATAGTGCTCCCCTTATTTAAAGCATTTTGTTTTTTTTGTATTCTATTGTTAGGCTCAGTATTAATTCGGGGTAATAATAATCTTATTTCACCAGTGGTTAGACAAGAATTTTTTTTATCGAAAAAAACAACCCCATCCTTTTATCAGAAAATTGATGCGTGCTTTAGCAACGTTAATCTTGACTTTACATACAAGTCTGTTGATTACTCAGCATCTACCATTTTGCAATACATTAGAAGATTAATAAGAAAGCTTTACATTAAATAAAAGAGATGCAATTATCAATAAAATAAGAATATCTCGTTAAGAAATATAGCAATATATATGATATTTCAGGAAATAAGTAATCATACATCTATTGATTTATAAAGTATTATTGGAAGGAAGTGTTACATGTAACGATTTACGCACTCCCCTCCATTACACTAATAAACACCACCGACTTGGTATTTATAAACTTTATAATAAAAACATCATTTTTACTGAAACCAAATAAATATCAATCACGAAGATAATTAACTTATCTGAACAAGTAATCACACTCATATGTTATTAGTTTTCTTATTAATCAGAAAGGAGGGATTTATAAACCAGCAACTTTTTTTGTAGGTGGAGCCACGGTTGATTTCTGATATCAACCACCTGAGTTTATTTTCGTCGAATGGTAATGCCTTGTCGCACAAACGCTATCTGAATAATTAACTGTAATGGCGTTATTGGTATCTTTGCCGACATTAACGCTAATAAAGCCCCTGATTGCTTCATAATCGCAGGATTTGGCCATTTTGTCTCCCTTTAGATAAGAGTTAACAAAATAAACCCAGGAAGAAGGTACCGGTTTCCATGTTACAGACGTTCCCGGCATAAAGTGTCCGACCAGGGCCTTATTCGCAGTTACCAGCACCCTGTATGCCCTGATATTTCCTGGAACATGGATGACCGGGGCAGTAATCATACCGGGTTTGACTGACTCCCCTGATATTCTGACATAAAAGGGAATAAATAAAGCGACATGCGGCCACATTGTAAACAAACGTTAAACAAAACAGCATTTTTCAGTTGACTACTACGAGTAAATAAAAAAATATTTATCAAAAACAAACGAGTGGAATGGAGTTAACTTGTCTATGTACTTAAAGATTCTTGCTACTGCACTCTCAGCTCCTGTAGCGTTTGCTGCACTGGCTTCTGATACTGGGCTTTCTTTTACACCGGAGAAAATCAGTACGGAGATTGATTTTGGCACTTTAAGTGGCAAGGCCAAAGAACGGGTTTATCTGCCTGAAGAAAAAGGGCGCAAAGCCAGCCAGCTGGACTGGAAATACAGTAATGCGCCAATTGTCAAGGGGGCATTTAACTGGGATCTGTTACCCAGAGTATCTGTCGGTGCCTCAGGGTGGACAACATTAGCTGGTCGTGGAGGCAATATGGTGGACAGGGACTGGCTGGATACGAGCAATCCCGGAACCTGGACTGATGAGAGTAAACATCCGAATACCCGTCTAAATTTTGCTAATGAATTCGACCTGAATATTAAGGGATGGCTCCTGAATCAACCAGACTATCAGTTAGGTCTTATGGCTGGTTACCAGGAAAATCGTTATAGCTTTACAGCAAAAGGAGGCTCTTATATCTATAGTAGTGAGGGAGGCTTCCGGGATGAAACGGGATCATTTCCAGATGGTGAAAGAGCTATAGGCTACAAACAACACTTTAAAATGCCCTATATAGGGTTAACCGGTAATTATCGGTATGATAGCTTTGAGTTCGGGGGGAGTTTCAAATATAGCGGATGGGTGAAGGCATCGGATAATGATGAGCATTACAACCCTGAGAAAAGGATCACCTATCGTAGCGATGTAAATAATCAGAACTATTACTCTGTCTCACTACATGCTGGTTATTATATTACACCTGCAGCTAAAGTTTATGTCGAAGGAACATGGAACCGTATTACTAATAAGAAAGGTGATACTTCTCTGTACTCCAGAAATTTGAATATATCTGATCACACCAAAAATGGTGCAGGCATTGAAAGCTATAACTTTATGACCACAGCTGGTCTGAAGTATTATTTTTAACCTGAAGCATGCCTGTTTTTAACTTTTTCATGACACTTTAAATATGATAAACAAAAGGCCAGCACTTCTGATGGTGGTCTTTTGATTTTTTATAATATGTGGAGGATATATGTGCGCCACGATAAAAGTGTTTCTGTTAACTCTTGTATTTTTAACGATGCTGCCCTGCCACTCTTCATGCATAACGACACAGTGTTATCGACATAAAAATAATTGATAAGCGATGTTAACAATATGAACTTTATTATAATGCTATTACTCATCAATAATAAGCAGAACATCCAATAAAAACATACGCAATAACCTGAAGGATCCTGCCATATAAAAACAAACATTGTTTTTACATTTAATCTCTCTTGATTTTGTTTAATAATTGTTTATGTAAGATAATTTATTTTTATAATGATTACATGAAAACAAAAGAGGTTGGATATGAAATTGTTATTACTTACAGGTGCAACAGGATTTCTTGGTGGCGCGGTCCTGGATAAGCTGCTGGATAACTGTAATAATATAAATTTGCTACTTTTAGTACGAGCACCTACTCCACAAGCGGGACTGGAAAGAATTAAAGAAAATATGCGTAAATTTAATGTTTGTGAGGAAAGGTTGCATGCATTAACTAATGATAACATCTTGCCTGGGGATCTAAATAATCCGGAAGCCTTTCTCATGGATCCTCGTCTTGATGAAGTCACTCATGTTATAAACTGTGCGGCTATAGCTTCTTTTGGTAATAATCCTTTTATATGGAATGTGAATGTTACAGGTACACTTGCTTTTGCAAGAAGAATGGCAAAAGTGGCAGGACTGAAACGCTTCCTTCATGTTGGTACTGCTATGTCTTGTACACCTCATACGGGGTCGCTAGTTAAGGAAGAGTCTGCTTCATCAGAAACAGGTGAACATTTAGTGGAGTATACGCATTCAAAAGCAACAATAGAATATCTGATGCGTAAGCAGTGTCCTGATTTACCTTTGTTGGTTGCCCGACCATCAATTATTGTTGGCCACAGTCGTTTAGGGTGCTTACCTTCAACCAGTATTTTCTGGGTATTCAGAATGGGGTTAATGTTGCAAAAATTTATGTGCTCTCTGGATGATAAAATAGATGTTATCCCTGTAGATTATTGTGCTGATGCATTGCTAATGTTGCTTGAAAGCTCGTTAATTAATGGTGAGATTGTTCATATATCAGCAGGTAAAGAAAGTAGTGTGACGTTCTCTGCTATTGACGAAGCTGTAGCCCGTGCTTTGAACTGTGATCCTGTTGGAGACAGATATACTAAAGTCAGTTATGACATACTGGCAATGAGCCGTCATGATTTTAAAAATATTTTTGGTCCCTGTAACGAACGCCTTATGTTAAAAGCCATTCGTTTATATGGAGCGTTCAGTATGCTCAATGTTTGTTTCAGTAACGACAAGCTACTGAGTATCGGAATGCCTAAACCGCCAAAGTTTACTGATTATATTAAATACTGTATAGAAACGACAAAACACCTTTCAATTCAACAACAAATGGAAGTTGATTTTAAATAATATTTATCATAATCAGAATTATTGTTGGTGTTGCACTCATAATATATAAAAACGCCGAGGATATGACTTTGTCAATTAAAAATATAAAGCGCATTATTACGGCCTGGAAACCATCTACATTCGAAACGTACAAAAAAACTTTTGAAAAATACGGTGGTAGTGTAAACATGCATCCGGATGTTGTTTCATACTTTATGATACATCATGACTGGAAGTTTGATTTTTTTCACTATGAAAAAGATGGTGATATCAAAGGCTCATATTTTCTGTGCAATGGAAAACAAATTGGGATAATGGCAAGAAGGTCTTATCCTCTTTCATCTGATGAGGTATTAATTCCTTTTTCCCCACATGCAAGATGTTTTTTTCCGGATAAAACTAATAAATTATCAATTATAAATAAACAAAATATTATCAATGCAACATGGAAAATAGCCAGAAAGAAACAAAATTGTATTATAAAGGAATCTTTTTCACCTAAATTTGAAAAAACTCGCCGAAATGAAATCCAGAGATTTATCAGGAATGGCGGAGAGATTAAGTGTATAAGCCAGTTATCCGATAAAGAAATATCCAGCTCTTATATATCACTTTTTCATTCCCGGTTTGGAGGTACCCTACCTTGCTACGAATATGATAATCTGTTAATGTTTATTTCTCACTTACGAGAACTTATGTTTGGCCATGTGCTATTCTGGGATAATAAACCGTGTGCTATTGATATAGTACTGAAATCTGAAAGCTCATGTAATGTTTATTATGACGTTCCAAATGGTGCAGTTCTGAATGATGAGAATTGCATGAAACTAAGTCCGGGAAGTGTCCTTATGTGGCTGAATATAGATAAAGCACGAAGGTATTGTCAGGATAATAATAAAAAGATGATATATTCTATCGGTGCATTCAGACCTGAATGGAAATATAAACTACTATGGTCTGTTCCCTGTAAGGTTGGTAAATGCTTATGTTAGAATATGTATAAAGGTAAGTAACTATATAAGAGCGTCCAGTCTGCAAATACTCCTCTAAACATGGAGGAGTAGATTTATAATATCATAACATTTACTAAATCGTTTTACATTAATTTCAAATTTGAAATTAATGTATTTTGATAACTATATATTTTTGATTCCGAAAACAGACATTTCTTTCTTTGAGTCAGGGCTTACACTCAAAATATTAATATTGTTTGTGTGAAGACATATTATTCAATAACGATGGTGAGAAATATCTGTACTTTTTCGCATAATCTAACTATTTACTTAATTGTTCATTCTGTGAACAGAATCTGTTTGTTATGTATCAGGTTGATGATGTGATTAAGCAGTCTGAAACCAGAGGAATATGGAGTCAGAAATTTTCAGTTGTCTTTTAAGGGCGTCTGCAGGATTTTTTCTCCGTTTCTGCCTGTCCTGGCATTACCCCAATTCTCCCAAAAACGGTAAACCAGCCCTCAGCCCGCACCATGACTGGCTTAAGACGGGATCCCAGCGGCAAAATGCGCCTTTACGTATTTGGTTTTACCCGCAATAATGCGTGATAATCAAACAAAAGGATCCGCGCGCTGCGATTTATTGTCGTGGAAGGATCCGGGCGTTCAGGTCAGAATACCTGTATCCATAAACAGTGCGTGTGCTACGTGAAAAATAACTCATGAACAATGTCATTCCCCTGCAGAATTCACCAGAACGCGTCTCCCTGTTACCCATTGCGCCGGGGGTGGATTTTGCAACAGCGCTCTCCCTGAGAAGAATGGCCACTTCCACGGGGGCCACACCGGCCTACCTGCTGGCCCCGGAAGTGAGTGCCCTTCTTTTCTATATGCCGGATCAGCGTCACCATATGCTGTTCGCCACCCTCTGGAATACCGGAATGCGTATTGGCGAAGCCCGGATGCTGACGCCGGAATCATTTGACCTGAATGGAGTAAGACCGTTTGTGCGGATCCTGTCCGAAAAAGTGCGTGCGCGACGCGGACGCCCGCCAAAAGATGAAGTGCGCCTGGTTCCGCTGACAGATATAAGCTATGTCAGGCAGATGGAAAGCTGGATGATCACCACCCGGCCCCGTCGTCGTGAACCATTATGGGCCGTGACCGACGAAACCATGCGCAACTGGCTGAAGCAGGCTGTCAGACGGGCCGAAGCTGACGGAGTACACTTTTCGATTCCGGTCACACCACACACCTTCCGGCACAGCTATATCATGCACATGCTCTATCACCGCCAGCCCCGGAAAGTCATCCAGGCACTGGCTGGTCACAGGGATCCACGTTCGATGGAGGTTTATACCAGAGTGTTTGCACTGGATATGGCTGCCACGCTGGCAGTGCCTTTCACAGGTGACGGGCGGGATGCTGCGGAGATCCTGCGTACACTGCCTCCCCTGAGGTGACGGCATACGCGCTTCCTTATATAAGCTGTGGTCAGCAGAACAGACATAACATAAGCTGGAGCATGTATATAAGCTGTAGTGAGTAAGTCATGTTTTATGAAGGGAGCAATGCCTCAGCATCAGGTTACGGGATCACTTACGTAAGGGACAGGCAGATGGCAGCTCAGCTACAGACAGCACTGCAGGAAACAGAATATAAACTGCAGTGAGCAGACCACTCACTGCACCGGTTAATATAAGCTGTAGTCAGTAAAGGAGCGCTCTTCACTGACTACAGTTTATGTTCAGCGGGATTTGAAGAGTTTTTCCAGGTCATCCAGCGTGATGCCCAGTTTCTCAAGCAGGGCAAGCTTCTCCGCCATCTCCGGACTGACTTTTTCCGCAGGTGAAGGTTGCAACGGATTTTCCTTACTCTCGTCATTCGGCGCTTTTAACCGGGGACGCCGGTAGTGAATACAGAAGAATTTTGTCCGCCCCCGCTGGATCTCCGTGTAATCAAGATATCCAATCTCGCGCAACTGCTCCATTGCCCGTCTGACCGTCTGGTTCTGGGAAAATACAGGAGACTTCAGATTGAGGCGTGCACGCAGCCGCGCCAGCGATATCGGTGCCGGATCCCGGGGCAGGCTCTCTATAAAGGTGTAGAGTGCCTGGGCGGACTCCCGTCGCTTCAGGGCATTAATCGCCTTAAGCTGGAGAAGGACTTTTCTGTCAAACTGGTACAGTTCAAACAGGCGGGGATCGGCCTGTAACTGCACAATATCCCGCTCAGTATCGTAGTAAGCTGACTGTACCAGATGGGTGATATATTCCCGGGTGTGCTTCTCATCGGTACGGGAAAACGAAATCACGGTACCGGCAATGCGCTTCAGGGAAGGGCTGATGCGCTCACGCAGCCTGCGGGATGACTGGCTTGAAGGTATACCACACAGTTTTGCAAACTCAACAAAAGGCAGTTCAACTTTGTCACCAATCACGTTATGGCGGGCAAAGGAATGAATGATCCCCACCCAGGTCTTGAAATCGTTATCCATATCCAGGCGGGGGCCGGTGATCTCAACCTTATCGAATCCCTCAGCACGGGCCAGGGAAAGACGTGTCAGCTCTTCCGTGGCATCAGTACGTGACAGTGTATTTTTTTTACTGTTCTTCAGTGATTTAAGGGTCGGTACAAAAACGCCCAGACGCATCAGCGCCACAGGTTGTACGGTGTTGTTATTGTTTGGTGTCAGTGTCACCAGCTCACCGGAGGACTTATCCACCTCGCCGAACAGTTTTTTGATGTCTGAATTTTCGTTTTCCAGAAAGCCTCCAGCCTGTGGACAGTAAAAGAATAAACAGAAAATCGTGTGTCAGAACTCCGCTAACTGACTGAAGAAAAACCTGCAGCCTGTATTTAACAACTGAGTCTGGCATACTGACCATAGTTTATGTCATTAACTTACTTCAGTATATGGATTACTGAATACAGCTTATCATTAGCATGTTACAGTTTATCAGTAACATGCCACAGCTTATGTGATCGTGGTCCCGGCCCATGAGTGACAAGGTTTGCAGCGATATGGGGATCTTTAATGGATCCTTTGTTGATCATTCATGGATCTGTTTACTGGATCGGGCCTCCGGATATGTGGATAAATCATTCCAGAAGGACAGCGCACACAACCGTTTTATGAAAGGGCTTCAGGGCGTACCTGCTCCCTGTAACTACAGATACATTGCGCTTCCTCGCCGGTTCGCGGGCTTCGCCCGGTCACCGGTCTGCGGCGAGCACTGTTTTTTCTGATGTCTGTCTTTACAGGTAATTTTTGACGGAATCTGCCGTACTTCCTGAGCGTACGGTCATATCCGAAGTACACTTCATATGTGTGTTTCAATGCCAGGGATTGTGTATACAAACTACAGGTGTCAGCGCCAGTGATATAAGACGGTAATTCACCATTTGGATTGTCCGCTCCACCCAACATGTTGTTTCCTTAAGGTTCTCACACCAGAAAGGACATCAACATGCTGAGCAGAGAGGACTTTTACATGATAAAGCAAATGCGCCAGCAGGGCGCGTACATTGTCGATATTGCGGCTCAGATTGGTTGCTCTGAACGAACGGTCAGACGCTACCTCAAATACCCTGAACCGCCAGCCAGAAAAAACGCCACAAAATGGTTAAGCTGAAACCGTTTATGGATTACATCGACATGCGCCTGGCAGAGAATGTCTGGAATAGCGAGGTTATCTTCGCGGAGATTAAGGCAATGGGTTATACGGGCGGACGTTCCATGCTGCGTTACTACATCCAGCCCAAACGTAAAATGCGTCCGTCAAAAAGAACAAGGAGAGAGTTACCGGTTAAAAGAGAAACGTAAAGCTGGAGTGCTGACCAAAAACACAACGCCAATCAGTGATGATGAAATGGTGCAAAGCGGACAGCATCAGTAACGAAAGTATTTAGCGGGCATGAAAATGGCAAATAACGGTCAAACATCGTGGCGTTGACAACGGGTTCCTGAGTCCGGTGAAGCGCCGGTTACTGGAAAATGTTGTGTACGTCATAACAGAAACGGAGAGAAAAACGGCGATGCAAATCAGGCGGAGAAGGGTGTATCAGCGGTTACTGAAGGTTGACCCGCTGAAGTGCATCCTGTGCGGAGGTCAGATGCGGTTTACGGGGCTGAAGCGGGGCTACCGTCTGGCAGAGCTGGTCATGATGCATGAGCCACTGGCACGACAGCGGGTATACAGCTGAGAGCCGCAGAGGGGAAGTTGCGTCCATTTTTTGAGGAATGGAGCAAAAAATCATCACAGATATAAAAAATCAATCAATGAAAGCCATTTAATTGCCGGTGCATTGTGGATGCAGTCCTCATGGTACGTAACCAGAGTTGAATAAACATCCATTTTTTTGTGTTTTTTTAACCTCCCCGGGTTTTTAATTCCTGTCGATTAAAAGTGTTAGATTATTTGGTTAAGAGTTCTCTCGTCCTATTTATTCAGGCGTTATCACGGATATGCAGATCGCTAAGTCAGTTGTAAGAAAACCAGACAGTGCACATCATTATACCTAGGTCTTCTCTGGAAAAATACTTAGGAATAATTTATGTAAAACAGGTTGTCGTCTTCATGATTTAAACGCAGTACATATATATACTCTATAATAAATACAGGGAGTATCACGAGACGTCTGGATAAGAGGAATAACCAGAATAAATTGGTAAGGAATAAAGACACTTATTTCTATTGAGAAAAAACATTCATCCTGATGTGATTAGTATCAATGAAATAATGTGCTTGTATGGTTGATAAAAAATGCATCACTAAAGAAAAAACAGTATGAATAAGAATATACGAATTTTACAATTTCTGGTCAGTATACTTTATTCTGTGCAGTCTCATTTTTCTGGTGCGCAAACAATACAACTGAATGGTAATGGTATACCTGAAAGTATAACCAGGAGTATTACAGGTGTTGATGGAAACGCGGCGCTTAATATCAGCGTGCCGTATAAAACAAGTTATACTCAAAATATACTATCTGTTGAAAGCAGTATTAACATCAAAGGAGGAACAAGCAATACATCAATCGGTGGTGCAGGTGTCTACGGTGAAAACTTTACGCTAAATAATAATGGAAGTGTTTGGGGAGGAGATGGATATAATGGTGGAGTTGCTGTTAGTGGCAACAAAATATCTATAAACAATTACAGAAATGTATATGGGGGTAATGGTCTTGGTGGCTCAGGAAGTAGCGGAGGTGCAGGGTTAAGCGGGGATGATATTATAGTTGATAATTACAGAAGTATATACGGAGGTGATGATGTAGGTGGGACAGGTGGTTCCGGTGTAACCGGTAGCAATATTACAGTGCATAATTCCGGAGGAATATTGGGCGGTAATGGCGTAAACGGTGGTGATGGTATTAATGGTAGTAATCTTTTCATTACTAACGACAACATGATATCTGGAGGATATGGAATAAAACAAGGGGGAGATGCTATTTCTGGAAATCAAATCACTTTGAATAATAACGGTATTGTTCAGGGGGGATATGGCCCCGACGGTGGTTGCTCTGTTTATGGAGAAGATATCCATATTAATAATCATGGTAATCTTTCAGGATTATATAATAGCCAAAAAGATGCTTATAATACATCAATAATTTTTTCTGGCGGGTATAATTCATTAGATATTTATTCAGATTCTGTGATTAATGGTGATATTAAACTAGCTAGTATACCTGTTAATGGTACAAATGAATTAATTATTAAAAACATCAATAACGCAACAGCAATTAATGGTGGGCTAATGATTGGGAATGGCTCATCTGTTTATCTGTCAGGCAAGAACTCCATTTTTAACGGAAATATAAGTATTGATGAAGACGCATCTATGAACCTGTCTGTAGGAAATGCTAATGTTCACGCAAATACTATTACATTAAAAAGTGATTCATGGCTTAATATAGACACATCAATTAAGAACTGGACTCAGGACTATTACACATTATTGTCGTCAGACACAGGTATCTCGATCGCTGATAATAGTCACATTGTACAATACAATGTATTACTGACAGAAGGTGCTGAAAGTTATGTTTATACGTCTTTAAATGACGACGATAACAAACTGATATCCATGCTGAGATGGAATAATACAAAAGGGATGGGATATGGAACCTTTAATATAGAAAAAGATGCCACTCTGAACATAGGCGTTTCTCTTTCCGATAATCTTTCACCTTTATTATATGATGGCTGGGACGGCAAAAGTCTGACAAAATCAGGTAATGGTACTCTTATACTTTCTGCAACAAACAATTATACAGGAAATACAGAGGTTAAATCTGGCGTATTAATTCTTGCTGCACCTGATGCTCTTGGTCGGACTGAGTATTTATATTTATCCCGTGGCGCAGAACTGGATATGAATGGGTATCCTCAGACAATAAGCAAACTACTGACGGCTGCAGGCTCTGTGCTGAACATTCATGGCGGAAGTCTGATACTGAATAATGGAGGAGAATCTGCAGGTACTATTGCAGGGGATGGTTCTCTGAACATAAATGGGGGAATGCTTGATATAACGGGTAATAATCGTAATTTTTCCGGTGTTTTTACCGTGAATAAGGGGGCTCATTTGGCTGTATCCACGGCTGATAATCTGGGGACAGCCTTTGTTGATAACTATGGCACATTAACTCTGAACAGTACATCAGCATGGCAGCTTACCAACAATATCAGTGGTTATGGTAATGTTCGCAAGACGGGAGCAGGTGCACTGAACATTAGCGATAACGCAAAATGGACCGGGATGACAGATATTATTCAGGGGACAGTGATACTGGGGAACGCAGATTCACCGGTGATGCTCGGCAGTAACCAGGTCATTGTTGAAGAGCAGGGCAAACTCTCCGGGTTTGGGGGCGTTGCAGGAAATCTGAGCAATAGTGGTATAGTCGATCTCACTACATATATGCCGGGTAATATACTGACTGTCGGAGGGAATTACACTGGCAGAAATGGACTTATTCTCCTCCAGACAGAAACAGGTGGTGACAATTCGAAAACAGATCGTCTGGTGATTAAAGGTAATGCCAGTGGCCGTACCCGTGTCGCTGTTACTCAGGCCGGTGGTACTGGTGCAGAGACACTTAATGGGATTGAAGTGATTCACGTCAGTGGCAATGCTGATAATGCTGAATTCATTCAGACGGAACGTATTACAGCCGGAGCTTATGATTACATACTGAAACGTGGTCAGGGGATTAACAGCACTAACTGGTATCTGATTAGCAGAAAAGACATTCCTGTACCACAACCTGAAGCTGTACCGGAAAACCATGATAATAATTTGCGTCCTGAGGCAGGTAGCTATGTTGCCAGTATTGCTGCTGCAAATAATCTGTTTGTAACGAATCTGTATGAACGACAGGGACAGGAGTTGTATATCAGCCACATGACAGGAGAAGAAAATGAAGCAGGTATCTGGATGTATAATAAAGGAAAACATAATCGCTGGCGTGACAACAGTAGTCAGCTGAGAACCCGGGGGAATAGCTACGTTGTGTTAATAGGGGGAGATATAGCTCAGTGGAGCCTGAATGGTACCGATCGCTGGCATACAGGTATGATGGCTGGCTATGGTCATAATAATAACAGTACGAATGCCCTGAGCACCGGATACCATTCGGAAGGAAGAATGAATGGATACACAGCGGGTCTTTATGCAACATGGTATGCCAATGATGAAACACACAATGGTTCTTATCTTGATAGCTGGCTGCAATACAGCTGGTTTGATAATCATATAAATGGAGAACGGCTGCCTGCTGAGTCATGGAAGTCAAAAGGGTTTACGGTATCTCTGGAAGCAGGATATTCATGGAAGGCTGGAGAGTTTACCGACAATTACAAGGGAAGTCATGAATGGTATGTTCAGCCGCAGCTTCAGGTTGTCCGGATGAATGTAAAATCAGACAAATATCATGAAAGTAACGGAACCAGTATTGAAAATACCGGTAACGGAAATATTCTCACCCGCCTGGGAGCAAGAACATGGCTTACCAGCAAAAACGGTAAAAATACGCGGTATGCGGTTCCGTTCAGACCATTTGTGGAGGCACACTGGTTGCACAATAGTCGTGTTTTCGGCACCAGTATGAATGGTGTAAGTATATACCAGGATGGTGCGCGTGATATCGGAGAAATAAATGGTGGTGTTGTGGGAATGATAACACCAGAAGTAGCATTCCGGGCTGATGCAGGCATTCAACTTGGAGAACATGGATACCATAATACATCTGCCATGTTGAGTGTGGAATATCGTTTCTGATGTGTCTTTACATTATAAATATCCTTCACAAAATATTGTTGATAAGACATGGTTAGGTGGTGAGCTGCCTCGGAAAATATGACGACAGTAATGATTTCTAAGAGATTTGAAATGCGTTGATAACAAAATCTGAAATATAGGAGTCTGTTTAGGATTGTGTGTAAATGCCTTTTCTCAAAAGTAACCGTCCAGGCGGTCACTGAATCCGATAATAAAGGAGCCTGTTTAAGATTCTGTGTAAATGCCTTTCTCAGAAGTGACCGTCCAGGCGGTCACCGAACTCGATAATAAAGCGGCTCATTGCCATTCGCCAGTCCTTCAACGGCATCGTCCATTTCTGGGACGCAGACTGGATTGCCAGCCACACCACTTTTTTCACCGAGTCGTCTGTCGGGAACACTTTACGCTTTTTGATCGCATGGCGGATCACGCTGTTTAGCGACTCGATGGCATTCGTCGTATAGATCACTTTGCGGATGTCCGTTGGATAAGCGAAGAACGTGGCAAGATTCGGCCAGTTAGCCTGCCAGCTTCGGCTTATCTGAGGATAGCGACTGTCCCAGGCCGCAGCGAACGCTTCCAGTGCCTGCTGACCTGCCTCTTCCGTGGGAGCTTGATAAATCGCTTTCAGGTCGCGAGTGACGGCCTTGTAGTCCTTCCATGACACGAAGCGCAGGCTGTTGCGCACCATATGCACGATGCATAACTGGATGCGGGCCTTCGGATATACTGTGTTGATGGCATCCGGGAAGCCTTTCAGGCCATCCACACAGGCGATGAGGATATCGTTCAGACCGCGGTTTTTCAGTTCAGTCAGCACATTGAGCCAGAACTTCGCCCCTTCATTTTCGGCCAGCCACATACCCAGCAGTTCCTTCTGACCTTCGATATTGATGCCCAGTGCCAGGAACACCGATTTGTTGATGACGCGACTGTCCTGCCGAACTTTCAGGACGATACAGTCAAGATAAACAATGGGGTAAACAGCATCCAGTGGTCTGTTTTGCCATTCTACAACCTGCTCCATCACGGCATCGGTGACCTTTGATATCAGTGCCGGTGAAACATCTGCGTCATACAGTTCTTTGAACGCAGTAGCTATCTCACGGGTGGTCATCCCTTTGGCATACAACGAGAGGATCTGGTTATCCATCCCGGTAATACGGGTCTGATTTTTCTTTACCAGTTGTGGTTCGAAGGTACCGTCACGATCGCGCGGAGTACGCAGTTCCAGTGGACCGTCGCCTGTGATAACGGTCTTTGTGGAATAACCGTTGCGGGAGTTAGCTCCTGGTCTGGACTGATTTTTCTCATACCCAAGATGGTGTGTCATCTCTGCATTGAGAGCGGCTTCAACGCTGAGCTTTTTCAGCAGCCGATCAAACTGACTGAGGTCTTCAGAGGTTTTGAGGTTTTTGGCCAGTTCGTTAGCCAGAGCCTGCAATTGTGTGTCGTCCATAATTTAGCTTTCATTTGATGTTGAATTGAACATATCAAAATCAGGCAATTACACAAATC
>OERN01000134.1_pt1 | contig 22828 bp, 19 predicted proteins | sample 1540061 | NCBI WGS metagenome assembly OERN01 (sample SAMEA3891241, study PRJEB23780) | metagenome | biome: terrestrial biome; feature: animal house; material: water of meat washing | place: Italy | collected 2015-05-12 | reverse complement strand
CTTTTACCCAAGCGATGGCTTTATCCATCAACTCTTCAGGTGTTTCTGCAATGTCTTGAATTAAACCGAGAGATTTTGCTTTATCCACACCAAACTGCTTACCTTCCATTAAGAATGGAAAAGCATTTTGTAAGCCTAAAAGGCGTACCATACGCACGATACCACCACCACCCGGCAGTAGACCTAAAGTCACTTCAGGCAAACCAAACTTCGTTTTAGGATCATTCAATGCAATACGTGCATGACAACCTAAAGCGATTTCCCAACCACCACCTAAAGCTGTACCATTCAATGCTGCAACGACAGGAACACCTAGAGTTTCGATATAGCGAAACTCTGCTTTCATTTTCTGAATCATTTCAAAAAATGGAGTGGCATCTTCCAAACGAGCTTGAATCAACTCATCCAAATCGCCGCCTGCAAAGAAAGTTTTTTTCGCTGAACGAAAAATAATACCTGTAATAGAAGTTTCAGATTTCAGTTTAGAAACAATATTTTCCAAAGCTACACGGAAATCTGCATTCATAGTATTTGCAGATTGGTTTGGAGAATCTAAAGTCAGAATAATAATGCCATCGTCATTTTTTAAATATTGAATTGCGCTCATTATTATTCTCCTTATACCAACTCAATAATGGTCGCAATACCCATGCCACCACCTACACATAATGTTGCCAAGCCACGCTTTTTACCTTGGCGTTCTAACTCATCCAGTAAAGTTCCGAGAATCATCGCACCTGTCGCACCCAATGGATGTCCCATCGCAATTGCACCACCATTCACATTGACTTTCTCAGCAGGAACTTTTAATTCCGTCATAAAACGCATCACCACTGATGCAAATGCTTCATTGACTTCAAATAGATCAATATCATCAATCGTTAAACCAGCTTTTGCCAATGCTTTACGAGCAGCAGGTGCAGGCCCTGTCAGCATAATGGTTGGATCTGAACCCACCAATGCGGTCGCCAATACTTTGGCACGTGGTTTTAAACCTTGTTCTTTGACCGCTTTCTCGGAAGCAAGTAATACAAGTGCCGCACCATCGACAATACCCGATGAGTTTCCTGCATGATGCACATGGTTAATTTTTTGCGCTTCTGGATATTGTTGTAATGCAATCGCATCAAAACCCATTGCACCCATCATTTCAAAACTTGGATTGAGTTTTGCTAAACCATCTGCTGTTGTTGACGGTTTGATAAATTCATCTTGATCTAAAATGGTCACGCCGGCTTTGTCTTTAATAGCAACCACTGATTGATTGAAATAACCCGCAGCTTGTGCAGCTGCTGCTTTGCGTTGCGAATTTGCTGCAAATGCGTCGACATCTGAACGGGTATAACCATCCAATGTTGCAATTAAATCTGCGCCAATCCCTTGCGGAACAAAGTGTGATTTTAAATTTGTTTCAGGGTCTAATGCCCATGGCCCACCATCTGAACCCATTGCAATACGTGACATCGACTCAACACCACCTGCGACAACCACATCTTCCCAACCTGAACGTACTTTTTGCGCAGCCATATTGACCGCTTCTAAGCCTGATGCACAGAAACGGTTGATTTGCACACCAGCAACATCATTGTCCCAACCTGCCGCAATTGCCGCAGTTTTAGCAATATCACCACCTTGGTCTGCAATAGGCGTGACACACCCCAAGACAATATCGTCTACTTTAGACGTATCTAAGTGATGACGATCTTTGAGTTCATTCAATAATGTTGTCAGTAAAGTAATCGGCTTCACTTCATGCAATGAACCATCTTTCTTTCCTTTTCCGCGTGGTGTGCGAATGGCGTCAATGATATAAGCCTCGCTCATAGCTGTTCCTTTTTATGACTTTTAAGTTGTTATGTATTTCGAGTGTACAAATTAATGGCTGTGTTGCAATGACTAGAACGGGTCAGGTCAGATGAGTCTTTTTGCCAATAGACTGAAGAGTTGAGCATAAAAAAACCCAAGATCGAAATCTTGGGTTTAGCAATGTGCCGAACCGTCGTTAAACTAGAAAATTAGTGATAGCCGTGTAGTTGGCGATATAAACCGGGTGTGACCCCAGTCCACTTTTTAAATGCACGGTGGAAGGTACTGGTTTCACTAAAGCCCACTTGTTGTGCCACATCTTCTAAAGTCAAACCTGGGTTCAATAGTAGGTGGATCGCGGCATCACGACGTAATGCATCTTTCACGCCTTGGTAACTTTTACCTTCAGCAGCTAAGCGGCGACGCAACGTTTGTGGAGATAAATACAGCATAGAAGCCACATCATTCAGAGTTGGCATTTCCTCACCAATTTGACTCTTCAATACATCACGAATACGTGAAGTGAGTGAGTTGGTGTTTTTAAATTTCACCAACAACTGTGCAGGAGCGGTTTTTAAGAACTCTTCTAACGTTTCTTCATTTTGACGAATTGGTAAGTCCAAATAATCTGCCGCAAAAGTGATTTCGGTACGCGGCATGTCGAACTGCATCACAGGTGCGAAGAACAGGGCATCGTACTCATCTGCATGAGTCGGACGTTCATAACCAAAGTGTACACGTTCTAGCGGTAAACGACGTTCAATCAACCAAGATGCGAGACCATGCCAAATCATCAGCATACTTTCGGTAATGAAGTGATCTGGGTCCATCGATTTCGGAATCTGAGGAACAAGACGAGCTTCATGCTTGTCGCGCTCTAATGTCACCGACCACTCATCACCAAACAATTTATAAAACTGTGAAGACAGTTCTAAAGCATCACCTAAGGTTTTGGCATGAATAATCAGCTGACACATGATGGCAAACGTACCTAAACGACGTGGTTGCTTATCGAAGCCAACATGTTCGTCTTGGGTCACCATCCATAACATTTTAACGAAGCGAGTATATTGTTCTGGAGAAATACGGGCTTTAGGTTGACGCAGTAGTTCTGCCTCAATCCCTACGTGAGAAAGTAATGTTTCGACATCCATGCCGAGACGTTTTACGCCAGTTAAAGCCGCATTGACGAAATGGATACTAATGGTATCGCGGCTCATATTTAATCCTTCAGTCTCTTTTATATTCACTTGCGTTTGACCTAAATGACGCTAAAAAAAGTATTTTAGGCAATTTACACTAAAGTTTTTTGCCTTTTTACATGTTAAATTGCCGAAATGATCAAGGTAAATGGCTGAACATGACATTGTTTTGTTGCTTTTATATTTCTAAAATAGCTAAAAAATCAACATAAAAAGAGAAAATAAACATGGATATGGCATTGAAAGGATTGAAAGTTCTCGATTTTTCTACACTTTTGCCCGGACCTTTTGCAACAATGTACTTAGCAGACCTAGGTGCAGAAGTGATCCACATCGAGTCTCCAACCCGCCCCGATCTGATCCGTTTAATGCCACCTTATGCCAATGGACAGGCCACTGCACATAGTTATCTCAACCGAAATAAGCATGCTGTCGCTCTGGATTTGAAAGATCCTGCCAATATTGAACTGATCAAATCGAAAATTTCAGACTATGACATTGTGATTGAACAATTCCGTCCAGGCGTGATGCAAAGATTGGGACTCGATTATCAGATCTTATCTGAAATTAATCCGCGCTTGATCTATTGTTCCATTACGGGTTATGGGCAAACAGGAGGGTATCAAAATAAAGCAGGACACGATATCAACTATGTGGCTTTGTCAGGGATCGCGGGACATAGTGGCCGACAGCACAGTGGACCACCACCAATGGGGATTCAAATTGCGGATATTGCAGGCGGCTCTTTGCATAGTGTGATTGGAATTTTAGCCGCAGTAATTGAAAGACAGCGTAGTGGTTTGGGGCAGTATATTGATATTTCTATGACCGACTGTGTGGTGGGACTCAGTAGTATGGCCGCAGCTGCGAGCTTAGCAGGGCAGGAAAAACAAGGGCCCGAGCAAAGCTATCTCAATGGTGCGACTTTTTATGACTATTATGAAACGCAAGATGGACGTTATTTATCGATTGGGAGTTTAGAGCCACAGTTTTTATATGGGTTGGCCCAGATTTTAGAATTGCCGATTGTGGCTGAAAAAGGAGCCTCACTGGCAACCGAAGACCGTCAGGTGGTGAAACAAGCAATAAAAGACAAAATTAAAACCCAAGATTTTGCCACGTGGAATGCAATTTTTCAGCAGCAAGATGTCTGCGTTGAGCCTGTATTAAAGTTGGATGAAGCACTCGATTCGCAGTTAGCCAAAGATCGTGCATGGGTGGTTTCTGTACCTTTACAAGAGGGGAGTACAAAAAGCGAACAACAATTAGCTTGTCCAATTAAGTTTTCACGTTCAAAAATAAGATATGAATTTATAGGCAAACCACTTGGTTTTGATTCCTTGTAAATATCATATAACGATAATTTGGATATATTTAAAACAAAAAAAACGTCATAAAATGGGTTTTTATACAAATAAAGCGTATCATATCGATTAGTTGTAATTTTGTAAGAAAGGTCACCAATTATGAATAAATGTAAAAGAAGTTGGTGTTTTAACCTCAGTCTCTTAGCGCTCAGTTGCTGCTTTCAAAGTGTGTATGCTGCAAATGCCTTTGAGGCAGAAAGCCCTTGGATGCTGGGTGACTGGAATGGTCAGCGCAGCGCATTGCAGCAAAAAGGCTACGACTTTAGCTTTGGCTATACGGGTGAAATGGCAACGTTGCTCGATGCCTCACATTCTTCAAGTCATGGTACCGAATATGCAGACCAGTTTGCATTCGGTACGCACTTCGATTTAGACAAGATTTTGGGCTGGCAGGATACTGAGGCTCAAATCACCATTACCGAACGCAATGGGCGTTCACTTTCTCAAACATCCGATGCTTTAGATGGACATTTAAGTTCCACTCAAGAAGTGTGGGGACGTGGACAGACGTGGCGTTTAACCGATTTGTGGATTAAGAAAAAGTTCATGGATCAAAAGTTAGACATCAAAGTCGGTCGTTTTGGTGAAGGTGAAGACTTCAACAGTTTCGACTGTGATTTCCAAAACCTTGCGCTCTGTGGCTCTCAAGTTGGTAACTGGGTCGGTGACCAGTGGTACAACTGGCCTGTCAGCCAATGGGCTGCACGAGTCAAATATAACCTTCGGCCAGACCTGTATGCACAAGTCGGGGTGTATGAATATAACCCTGAAAACTTAGAACGTGGCAAAGGCTGGAACTTAAGTACCGACGGTTCGCAGGGTGCCATTATTCCTGCTGAAGTGGTGTGGTCTCCTCAGTTAGGGGGAGAAAAATTACCTGGCGAATATCGTGCGGGTTATTACTACAGTTCGGCAGATGCCACAGACATTCAAAACCCACAGCAAACCTCACATAAACAAGGGGGCTGGGTTGTTGCCAAGCAGCAACTCACAGCACATCACGGTGATACTGCACGTGGTTTAACAGGTTTTGTGAATCTCACGCTACATGATTCAGATACCAATACGGTTCGCGACATGCAGAACATTGGTTTGGTCTATAAAGGCGCTTTTGATGCTCGCCCTCAAGACGAAATCGCGATTGGCCTAGCCCGTATTAATATCAATGATGATGTCAATGACGCGAATATTGTCAATAACAGCGTCAAAGCCCGTTTACAAGGTGAAGAGTATGATGCCGAGATTTACTACGGTATTCATGCAGCCAACTGGTTAACCATTCGTCCCAATATCCAATATATCCGCCATGTAGGCGCGTATAAAAATGGTGAAAATGCATGGGTCGGCGGAATTAAATTCCAGACCGCATTTTAGTTTCTAGATCGATAAGTATTTGTCCAACAAGGTTGATAAATACTTTTTACGGTTGTTCAAAGCATAAAACTGTTCGAAATAAGTCGTTTGGACAGATACTTAAAATCTAAAAACTGTCTAGGTGCTCATATCGATATTGAAACGATATGAGCTTTTAACAGAATCTAAGAAAAAGGTGGTCAATATGAGTACTCCGTCTTCAGGTTCAGGGCTTAAAACTTTTACAGCTGTGATTGCTGTGATCTTTGGTTTAGTCCTGCTGATAGGAGGGATTTATCTTGCAGTGCTTGGTGGGTCTTGGTACTACATCATTGCAGGTTTACTCTTCATCGCGACTGCAGTTCTACTGCAAAAATTAAAAAGTACGGCATTAATCGTTTATGCGTTGTTGGTCTTGGGTACAGTGGTTTGGGGCTTATGGGAAGTGGGTTCAGACTTCTTTGCCTTGGCGCCACGTTTAGATATCCTTGGTTTATTTGGCTTATGGTTACTCATTCCTGCGGTCACACGTGGCTTTGACAACGCTAAAAGTGCAAAACTGGTTTTAACAGGTTCACTGGCAATTACTATTGCAGTGATGATCTATGCTGTATTTAATGACCCTCAAGAAATTCGAGGTGAACTAAGCAGCAAGCAGCCTGCAACCGCGCAGTCCATTCCAGGTGTTGCTGATGGCGACTGGCCTGCATATGGCCGTACTCAATCGGGCTTGCGCTATTCTCCTTTAACGCAAATTAATTCTGAGAATGTTAAAGATTTAAAAGTCGCTTGGACCTATAACACAGGCGACTTTAAAACAGAAAATGACTCTGGTGAAACCACCAATCAGGTCACCCCAATTAAAGTTGGGGACAATATGTATATCTGTACCACGCACCAAAAACTTGTTGCACTTGACCCTGCTACAGGTAAGGCGAAATGGACTTTTGATCCGAAACTTAAAGCGGACAATACTTTTCAGCACTTAACCTGTCGTGGCGTGTCTTATTATGATGCGAACAATACGGCTGGTTTTGAAGCCAGCTTGCAGCATAAAAAATCATCGTCTGAGCTATGTCCACGTAAAGTAATCCTACCTGTGAATGATGGCCGTTTAGTTGCCATCAACGCTGATACTGGTGAGCGTTGTACTGACTTTGGTAAAAATGGTGAAGTCGATTTACAAAAAGATATGCCGTTCCCTTATCCAGGCGGTTATATCCCAACGTCGCCACCTGTGGTCACAGGAACGACGATTATTATTGCGGGTTCAACCACAGATAACTATTCAACTGAAGAACCTTCAGGTGTGATCCGTGGTTATGATGTGAATACTGGTGCATTGTTGTGGGTCTTTGACACAGGTGCAGAAGATCCAAATGCGATTCCAGCTCCAGGTCAAAAGTATGTTCAAAACTCACCGAATGCTTGGGCACCATTAGCCTATGATGCAGCTTTGGATATGGTTTACATTCCAACGGGTGTGGGTACGCCAGATATTTGGGGCGGTAACCGTACCGAGTTGCATGAGCGTTATGCCAACTCAATGCTGGCACTGAATGCCTCAACAGGTAAGTTGGTGTGGAATTTCCAAACCACGCATCATGATTTGTGGGATATGGATGTACCATCACAACCGACATTGACTGACATTAAAGACAAGTCGGGCAAAATGGTTCCTGCCATTTACGTGTTAACGAAAACGGGTAATGCTTTTGTTCTAGACCGTCGTACTGGTGCAGCCATTGTTCCAATTACGGAAAAACCTGTACCACAAACAGTGAAACGTGGGCCGCAAACCAAAGGTGAGCGTTACTCTGCGACACAACCTTTCTCAGACTTTGACCTTGCGCCAAAAGAGAAATTGACAGATAAGCAAATGTGGGGCGCAACCATGTTTGACCAGTTGATGTGCCGTGTATCTTTCCACAAACTGAATTATGACGGTATTTATACCCCGCCTTCAGAAAATGGAACTTTGGTTTTCCCAGGCAACTTGGGTGTATTTGAATGGGGTGGTATGTCCGTTAACCCTGATCGTCAAATTGCGGTGATGAATCCAATCGGTTTACCGTTTGTATCTCGACTCATTCCAGCCGATCCAAACCGTCCGAAAACAGCCAAAGGTGCAGGCACTGAAGCAGGTGTACAACCGATGTATGGTGTGCCTTACGGTGTAGAAATCAGTGCGTTCTTATCTCCATTTGGTTTGCCATGTAAACAGCCTGCTTGGGGCTTTGTGGCGGGTGTAGATTTAAATACCCATGAAGTTGCATGGAAGCGTCGCATTGGTACGATCCGTGATAGCTTACCAGGAATTCAATTACCACCATTTAAAATGGGGGTGCCTATGCTTGGTGGTTCAATCTCAACTGCGGGGAATGTGATGTTTGTCGGTGGTACGCAGGATAATTATATCCGTGCCATCAACGTGACCAATGGTGATGAACTTTGGAAAGGTCGTCTACCAGCGGGCGGTCAAGCAACACCAATGACCTATGAAGCCAATGGCAAACAGTATGTGGTCATTATGGCGGGTGGTCATGGTTCATTTGGGACCAAGATGGGAGATGCTTTGGTGGCGTATGCCTTGCCCGATGCAAAATAATCTTCTGTAGTCATTTAAACTTTCAAATAGCCTGATTCGTCAGGCTATTTTTATGTGCAGTCGGTTTAAAAGGGCAAAGTGAGAACGAGGAAGCAATAGAAAAATTGAGATCTGCCCAGAAAGCCGGGTTTAAAATTTATGCGGTAGCAATGCATTGGTTAGTGTGTATGTGATCGGCTGAACGGAGTTAGCTGAATAATGTATAAGTATCTAATAAAAAATACTTTAATCAGAAAAAACCTTTAGGATTAGGGACAAACAGTGCATCTACTTATCCTTATCAATAAAACAGCTATGAAATATGTAAAAAACGCATTTTGTTGATAGTTTAAATCTCGTTATGCTGTCAGCCGTTATAATGAAACTACTAGCTGTACGCCATGTATTTATATACTGATTTCGATCAGCAACTGATCAATGAACGTGTTGCACAGTTCCGTGACCAAACGGAACGTTATTTAGCTGGAAAACTCACTGAAGATGAGTACCGCCCATTACGTCTTCAAAACGGTCTCTATGTACAACGCTATGCGCCAATGTTACGTATTGCTGTGCCTTATGGCTTAATGAACTCAACGCAATTGCGCAAAGTTGCAGAACTTGCAACTGAGTTTGACCGTGGTTATGCACACGTTTCAACGCGTCAGAATATTCAGTTTAACTGGCCTGCGCTAGAAAATGTTCCAGACATGCTTCAAGAGCTAGCTTCTGTACAAATGCATGCGATCCAAACTTCGGGTAACTGTATTCGTAACACGACTACAGACCAATATGCGGGTGTGGTTGCTGGTGAAGTGGCTGACCCACGTCCAACGTGTGAATTGATCCGTCAATGGTCAACCTTCCACCCAGAGTTTGCCTTCTTGCCACGTAAGTTCAAGATTGCTGTATCAGCACTTGAAGAAACTGATCGTGCAGCGACATCATTCCATGATATTGGGGTGTATATCGTTAAAAATGCAGCAGGCGAGATCGGCTATAAAATTAAAGTCGGTGGTGGCTTAGGTCGTACCCCTGTGATTGGTAGTTTCATTCGTGACTTCTTGCCACGTGAAGACCTGATTGCTTACTTAGAAGCAGTACTGCGTGTTTATAACTTACACGGTCGCCGTGATAATAAATACAAAGCACGTATTAAGATTTTGGTGAAAGCGTTGACGCCTCAAGTTTTTGCTGAAAAAGTCGAAGCTGAGTTTGCGCACACCATTAAAACTTTAAAAATTCAGCCTGAAATTTTGCAGAAATTAGACGAAGAATTTATACCGTTTGATTATCAAGATTATGCAGATGAAGATTTTTCTGAACAGTTTGCTGCACATCCGAAATTTAAACAGTGGTTCAATATCAATACCAATGCGCATAAAGTGAAGGGCTATCGTATTGTAACGATTTCGTTGAAGCGTACGGGTATTGCACCAGGTGACGTGACCACGGAAGAGATGAATTTGATTGCAGACCTTGCAGACAAATACACCTTTGGTGAACTGCGGACCACGCATGAGCAAAATATTTCTTTGGTGGATGTTCCGCAAAAAGATTTGTTTGAACTGTGGACTATTCTTGAGAAAAACAATCTAGCACGTGCGCACATCGGTTTCTTAACCGACATTATTTGCTGCCCAGGCGGTGACTTCTGTTCACTGGCAAATGCGAAATCGATTCCTATTTCAGAAGCGATTTCACGCCGTTTTGATGATTTAGATACCATTTATAACCTTGGCAAACTGGATCTGAATATCTCAGGTTGTATGAATGCCTGTGGTCATCACCATGTGGGCAACATTGGTATTTTAGGTGTGGACAAAAAAGGCGCTGAATTCTACCAAATCACTTTGGGTGGTAATGCCGATCATGATGCTTCAATTGGTGACATCTTAGGCCCATCATTTGCAGCTGAAGTTGTGCCAGATATCGTTGAAGAAATTTTAAATACCTATCTTGACCTTCGTGCTGAGGGTGAAGAATTCATCGACACTTATCGCCGTGTGGGCATTCAACCCTTTAAGGAGCGTGCATATGCTTAATACAGCACTACAAGTCCTCTCTAAAGATGGCTCGATTGCAGACAATACTTATCAGGTGATTGGTGAAGATGGTGTTTTACCGCAAGGTGATGTGGTTTTAACGGTTGAGCAGTTAGATCAATTGGCTCAAGTTTCAGGTAAAAAAGCACTCCTTGTTACAGTCGATGCTTCTCCTGAAACGCATGAGTTCCCTTTAGATCAGTTAGATGCCATCTTTATTGATTTTGCGGGTTTTAACGATGGTCGTGGCTATTCATTTGCAGCGCTATTACGTCGCCAAGGTTTCCAAGGTGAACTACGTGCAACAGGTGATGTGTTTAAAGATGTCTTGAACTACATGAAACGTTCAGGCTTTGATACCTTTGTTATTAAAGAAGGTAAAGACATTCTTGAAGCTGCTGCGGGTTTAAATGATTTTAGAAATCCGTATCAAGCATCAACAGCCGTTGCTCAAGCCAGTTATCAAACAGGCGCTTAAATTTTCAAGTGAATAAAAAGCTGGACTTCGGTTCAGCTTTTTTGTATTTATACGCAGCATTTTTGATGCACAAATTGAAGAAAAAGAAGCAGGTAGATTGGACATGATGGCACTTTTTGCAAAAATTAATCCTGGTGTCATTTGGCTACTCATTGCTATTGCTACAGATGTGCTTTCGACTTTTTATTCCGCAAAAGGTAATGGCTTGGTCAATAAATTGGATCAAGGTATTGCACTGGTGCTTTACATGATTTCTTTTGCGTGTGCCGCCTATGCCTTAAAATTTATGCAAGCGGGAATTTTATATGTGCTGTGGTCTGGCATTGGTGTCATTGCCACAGCACTCCTTGCTAAAACATTCTTAGGACAGAATATTGATTTGGCTGGATGGCTCGGTATCGGTTTTATTACTGTGGGGCTTACCATTATTGCGCAATTTTCAAATATTGATGTTTAAAAAGAAGACGCTTTTATCCTTCTTCTAATTGGCAATTCACCATCCATTTAATTCCAAACTGATCGGTAAATGCACCATAGAGTGCGCCCCAGAAGGTTTTCTCCAGAGGCATCTCTATTTTTCCATTGGCTGAAAGTGCATCAAATAAGCGTTTTGCATCGGCTTGTTCATGGGCATCTAAGTTAATGGAAATATAGTGGTTGTTGCCTACAGTAAAAACAGTATTGGTTTGGGCACAAAACTGATCATTGGTATCCGAAGCCATCAGAATCGTGCTGGCATTGATGGGAAGCGAAACATGCATGATTTTTTGTTGGTCAGCGTCGGAAAGGGTAACTGAACTTTCATCTGAAGGTAAGTCTCCATAACGCATGAACGTTGCAAACTCTCCACCAAAGACAGACTTGTAAAAATTAAAAGCGGCTTCAGTTTGACCATCAAAGTTGAGGTAGTGATTCAGTTGCATTGTCTTATCCTTGTTGTTTTTTTCGTCGTTATTTTAACAAGTCGTTGAGATCGACCCTAATACAATCTTGTAATAAAAAATCCCTCGCAGTCGAGGGATTTTCATAAATGTCGCTTTTATATCAGCTAATCAGCCATTCTTTCATTGTATAAAATATGTCAATAAAAGAAAGTTGCTTGAATCTTAAAGTAATTCAATCGCTACAGCCGTTGCTTCACCACCGCCGATGCATAGTGCCGCAATCCCTTTTTTACCACCTGTGCGTTTAAGCGCATGAATCAAAGTCAGGATAATACGTGAACCGGTTGAACCGACAGGGTGACCCAATGCGCAAGCTCCACCATTGATGTTTACTTTTGCAGGATCAAGTTTGAAGTCATCGATTGGACACATGGTCACCATCGCAAAAGCTTCATTGATTTCCCAAAGGTCTACGTCCTGTGCATTCCAACCTGTTTTCTTAAGCACTTTTTCAATTGCACCGACTGGTGCAATGGTGAACTCTGATGGATGCTGTGAATTGGATGCATAAGCCACAATTTTCGCTAATGGTGCTAAACCTTTGTTCGATGCATTTTCTGCTGACGTTAAAACTAGTGCGGATGCGCCATCTGAGATTGAGCTTGCATTTGCTGCAGTGATGGTACCATCTTTAGCAAAAGCAGGGCGAAGGCTTGGAATTTTTGCAATATTGGCATTGAACGGTTGTTCATCTTTATCAACGACAACATCACCTTTGCGAGATGAAACTGTCACAGGCACGATTTCATCGGCAAAGTAACCTTCGTTGACCGCTGTTTGTGCGCGCTCTAAAGAACGAATCGCGAAGGCATCCATTTGCTCACGCGTATAGCCACGGGTATTGGCCATATCTTGTGCAAAAGAACCCATCAATCGACCTGTTTCTGCATCTTCTAAGCCATCAAGGAACATGTGGTCTTTGACATCGCCATGTCCCATACGGTAGCCCGCACGCGCTTTGGTTAAAATATAAGGAGCATTGGTCATCGACTCCATGCCACCTGCAACCACGATATTTGCTGAACCTGCTTTGATCATATCCGCAGCTTGCATTACCGCTTTCATGCCAGAACCACATAATTTATTGATGGTCACGGCACCTGTTGAATCAGGTAAACCTGCTTGGCGCATCGCTTGACGTGCTGGACCTTGCTTTAATCCCGCAGGTAGAACACAGCCCATGATTACTTCTTCTACATCGTTTGCGTGTAGGCCAGCACGAGCAATCGCTTCTTTAATCGTCACAGCACCGAGTTCTGGAGCGGTTACACTGGCTAAACTGCCTTGAAAACCGCCCATTGCCGTACGAGCACCATTCACAATTACGATGTCTGTCATTTTCTTCTCCGAATCACTTATACGTTTTGTTGGAAACTTAAGCAGTATATGCAAATTTGCTAGCGAGAAAAGCTGAAAACGTGATTATGGACTCATGGGTCTAGTTACAGGTATTGATGAGTTCAGTTCGGATCTGCCCCATTTTGCTCATGACCAGTTTAAAGTGATCCTGACTTTGTATAGAGCAGTAATAGAAGGTTCCATTTGAGCCAAGGGGGAGGCCATTTTCAGCTTTAAAGCTTAATGATGGAAGGTTGAGTGTGCCACGCCAATCAAGATTGCCATATTTGAGCTGCTGTTGTTCTGTCCGAATAATCGTTTCGCTGGTATCTACTCGTCGGTTTTTATTATTATCGATAAATACAATAAAGCCTGTGTTCCATTGATGATTCTGACATTGAACGAGGTCTTGACTTGGACAAATGGTGATATTTTGACGTTGCAGGTTGGCCATATTTTTGGCTGCCTGAATACTATTTCGTAATGTATTCAGTGTTTTGCTTCGCTCTTGTGAGGCCATATACTGATGAAAGTGAGGAAGTGCGATTGTACAAATGATCAGAATAATGCTAATAGTGATCATGAGTTCGAATAAAGTGAACCCTTTTTTATTGATAAAAAACATATGGTTATCCAGTTTTATTGTTGTGGGCTATTTTTTATTTATTAAAGCTTTGTTTATCAAACAAATTTTATACATAATTAGTAGTACTCAACTTGTTTAAAAAGCTGTTAAAATGTAAGACAAGTGAAAATAAGCTATTCGCAAGTAAAAATTGAGTAAAAAATTACCGAATTACAACGGAAATTGTAAGTAATTTTGTCAATAATTTACTTGATTAAAGTTATCAAGCACTTGGAAAAAAAATAAAGTGTTTGTATGATTCATTGCGAATAGCTTAAAAATAAAACTGGGGTATAAAAAAGCCTATCTCAGAATGGTTAAATAATTTTAAGCTTAAGCTTGAAAAACAATTGTTATCTCTGGAGGATAAATCCATGAAAATGAGTCGTATTGCATTAGCAATGCTCGTAGCTGCTCCTTTAGCTGCTGCAAACGCGGGCGTAACTGTTACTCCATTAATGCTTGGTTACACTTTCCAAGACAGTAAACACAATAATGGTGGTGATCATTTAACAGGTGGTCCTGAGCTACAAGACGATTTATTCGTTGGTGCAGCACTTGGTGTTGAATTGACTCCTTGGTTAGGTTTTGAAGCTGAATACAACCAAGTAAAAGGTGACGTTGATGGTACTGGCCTTTCTGGTGCTGAATACAAACAAACTCAAATCAACGGTAACTTCTATGCTACTTCTGATTTGATCACTAAAAACTATGACAGCAAAATCAAGCCATACGTACTTTTAGGTGCTGGCCACTACAAATATGATTACGATGGTTTGCTGCCTGATGATGAAGGTACTCTAGGTAATGCTGGTGTTGGTGCTTTCTGGCGCTTGAACGATGCTTTATCTCTACGTACTGAAGCTCGTGCTACTTACAACATCGATGAAGATTTCTGGAACTACACAGCACTTGCTGGTCTTAACGTAGTTCTTGGTGGTCACTTGAAACCTGCTGCTCCAGTAGTAGAAGTTGCTCCAGTTGAGCCAGTTGCTCCAGTTCAACCACAAGAGTTAACTGAAGACCTTAACATGGAACTTCGTGTGTTCTTTGATACAAACAAATCAAACATCAAAGACCAATACAAGCCAGAAATCGCTAAAGTTGCTGAGAAGTTAGTGGAATATCCAAACGCTACTGCTCGCATCGAAGGTCACACAGACAATACTGGTCCACGTGCATTGAACGAACGTTTATCTTTAGCTCGTGCTAACTCTGTTAAATCGTCTCTAGTAAACGAATACAACGTTGACCCAGCTCGTTTGTCTACTCAAGGTTTCGCTTGGGACCAACCGATTGCTGACAACAACACTAAAGAAGGCCGTGCTATGAACCGTCGTGTATTCGCGACAATTTCTGGCAGCCGTACAGTTCAAGCTCAATAATCTGAGTTTTAACTAAAAAACGACTCTTCGGAGTCGTTTTTTTATGTCTAAAATAATGAAATTTATGTTAACTCAAATCGTTGAAAATAAACTCAAGCTCAATACAAGAGCCTTTAAGGCTTACGGTGGTCATGGTTAGTTACGTATAGGATATTAAATACAGTTAGAAGTATTTAATTTTAGAGGATGAATATAAGAAGAATGAAAAGGGGGATTTCTATTACTCATGCTTCACGACATCGATAATAATTTTGTCTTTAGAATGAATGGATATTTATATTTATTTTTATAAAGATTTGTTTGCCAGCGAGATAATATTTCTGGCTTGATATCTAGGGGCTAAGAATTAGATAGAGATCAGTACTCAATGAACCGTAACATTTAGTTATTGCTGTGCGAATTGAGAGGCTAAATTTTTACAACCTAGATATGTAAATTGTTAATCGTATAAGTGAGCGGATGCTGGTTGCAGAATATTAACTAAGTTTAGGATGGATCCGAGTCATAACTATCGATTCTATAGATCTCTTTCATAAATCAAAAAATGACCACCTTTTTGATTGATATTTTCACTCTAATTTTCTTAGCATTCGTGCATAATCTGCGGATGAAATACATCAATTCAAAGAAGCTTTCTGAAACACAGTTTAAGCGATATACGGGCATCTCATGGTCAACCTTTTATTTAATGGTTGAGCAATTGCAGAAGCATGTTCCAGCTAAAGGCAGACAGCCCAAGTTAAGCCTGGAGGATCAGGTTCTGCTCTGTCTGAGCTATTGGCGGGAATACCGAACCTTATTTCACGTTGCGACGAGTTACGGGGTTTCAGAGCCCACAGCCTCAAGAATTGTCCGTCATGTTGAAGACTGCCTGCTTCGGTCCAATCTGTTTAATTTACCCAAAGATTTACCCGAGGGCGAAGGCATCGACTGGAATGTTGTGATCGTGGATGCCACGGAAATTCCAATCCAAAGGCCTAAAAAAACAGAAGAAAAGCTATAGCGGCAAGAAAAAGACCCATACCTTCAAAGTACAGGCCATGATTCACTACAAGACTCAGCAAATACTGAGTTTATGTAGCAGTCGCGGTGCTGTACATGATTTCGAGCTATTTAAAAGAAACATAAAGCTGATTCCTTCAGAAGCCTTTGTTCTTGCAGATAAAGGCTATCAGGGAATTTATGCATTGTATCCGAATAGCCTGTTGCCATTAAAAGCAAAAAGACGTTGTAAATTGGATCCTGAACTAAAAATCTATAATCAGGAAATCAATAAAAGAAGAATAGGTATTGAGCATGTATTTGGCAGCCTGAAAACCTTCAAGATCCTTGCCGAACGTTATCGAAATAGAGGGAAAAGACTCGGTTTGAGATTCAATTTAATTGCTGGAATCTATAACTTGGAGCTGAGTAAAAAATGATTTATGAAAGAAGTCTTATGTAACTTCAATAATTAAACTGTCTTATTGAAAATTACGTTATTAATTTATGCTTTACGGCTTTAGCAAATGGATAAATGATAATAAAAAAACAGCCCGAAGGCTGTCTTTTATGATGAAAGGATTTTATTCGCGATCAGGACTCATTGGACTGACATCCATTTCTTGGTAAGAAACCAGTTTGGTTTTGTATTTCCATTTATAGCCTAGCCAAATCGCCAAGAATAAGAAAATACCAATATAGGTCGATAAAACAGAGAGCCATTCGCCATCAAGCACTGCTTGGTAGTTTTGACCTAAAACAACAATCGCACACAGGATAAAGGCAAACCACGGAGCAAATGGGAAGAATTTTGCACGATAAGCTAAGTCTTCAACCTTATGCCCTTGGGCAACATAGCCTTTACGGAAACGATAGTGTGAAACAGCAATCCCTAACCAAACAATAAAGCCACACATACCTGACATGTTGAGCAGCCAGTTGAAGACTTGTTCTTCACCAATGAAGGTGGTTAAGAAGCAAAGTGCTGCAATAGCTGTTGTCGCATAAAGCGCATTCATGGGTACGCCGCGAGGGTCTAATTTGGCAAACACTTTAGGTGCACTGCCATTTTGGGCCATATTGAACAGCATGCGCGTCGATGAATACATCCCCGAGTTACCTGCCGATAGAATCGCGGTTAAAATCACGGCATTCATCACGCTGGCTGCAAAGGCAAACCCCGCTTTTTCATAGAGTAAGGTAAATGGAGAGAGTGCAATATTCTCTGATGAAGCCGCTTGTAACAAAAGTGGATCATCATATGAAATGAGTGTGCCGATAATGAAAATACACACCACATAAAACAGTAGAATACGCCAAAAAATCTGTTTGATGGCAATCGGAATCGTCTTTTGTGGATCTTTCGATTCACCTGCAGCAACACCGACCATTTCGGTACCTTGGAACGAGAACCCTGCAATCATCGCCACACCAATCAGTGCAGATAAGCCACCAACGAAGGGCGCTTCACCTTTGGTCCAGTTGGCAAAAGTTGCAACACCAGGCGTCATCATGATTTTACCAATCATGAAAATACCAATGATGATAAACACAATGATGGCAAGGACTTTAACCAAGGAGAAGAAGAACTCACTTTCACCAAAGCCTTTGACTGTCAGTGCATTGATCCCAAAGACAACAGCTAAGAAGAGAGCACTCCAGTAGAAACCGGGCAGGTCGGGAAACCAGAATTTCATGATGAATTGGACTGCAACCAATTCAAATGCAACCGTAATGGCCCAGTTATACCAATAGTTCCAGCCAAGGGCGAAACCAAAACCGCCTTCAACATACTTGGTGCCATAGGTGAAAAATGCACCCGATGTTGGGTTGTGTGTTGCCAACTCACCCAGACTGGTCATGAGAAAGTAAATCATCACACCAATTAAGCAGTAGGCCAATAACGCCCCGCCAGGGCCAGCATTTGCAATGGTTGCACCTGAGGCAAGGAATAAACCTGTACCAATTGAACCACCAATGGCGATCATATTCAGATGGCGAGCTCCAAGCTTCCGCTTGAGTTGAGCTGGTTGAGTCGTTTCGCTCATCATTGTTCCTTAAGATTTCTTTTGTGTGCTAGCAAACAGCACTTTAAAGCCTTGTTGATCGGCTTTGGTTGTACATTGGCCAAAACTTTGCTCAATGAGTAATGGATAATTCAGAAAGCGGTTGGCAACAATCCACAACTCGCCATCCGATTTAAGATGGCGACGGGATGTTTTGCATAAATTTTCGCTGGCATTGTAATCTGTATGAATGCCTTGATGGAATGGGGGATTACTGACGATTGCGTGTAAAAACAGAGGAGCATCCTCAATTCCGTGTACCGCCTTAATCTCAAGTTGTTCTGGTAAAAGGTTATTTTTCTCAAAAGTCATTTTTGTTGAAGCGAGTGCAAAGGCATCGACATCCAGTGCAAAAATGCGATTTTTCGGATTTAACTTGGCCAAATAAGCACTGATCACGCCTGCACCACAGCCAAAGTCTGCAATTTTTCCAGAAGTGACCTGTGAAAGGTGAGGCAATAACACGGCTGTACCCACGTCCAGACGATTTTGACTAAACACACCCGGTAATGCGCAAATCTGTAATTCACCTTTCGGGGTTGGCACTGTATAGAGTTGTGCCCAATCAGCCAAAGGTTTTGCGGTTACGGTTTTTTCGGTGACTAACTGCCACATTTGACAATGTCGAGCGCTGTCTAATTTGAGGGTTTTACCAAAAGGTTGCAGCTGTTTAGACGCGCGTTCTACACCGCCTTTCTTTTCACCGACTAAAAAGATCGATGCGCCTACGGCCAAACGACTCACCAGTTGGTGTAGGACATAATTGAGTAGTTCTTTTGACTTTGGAACAAACACGATGGCTTGATCAAAAGCGACATCAGGTAAATCTGTACCAAAATGCACATCACTTTGTTGGTTTTGGAAATATTGTAATTCGTTAAAATTCCATGTCCAAAAATGTGGTTCTACAGTACCAATTAGCTGTGTGTTTAATTCGTCACACGGTGCATTGACCAGTAAAACTGAACCAGAGAGAAATTCCTGCTGGCGAAGAACAACTTCACTTCGTGGATCCATTTTATATACTCCATTGTAAAAACGATGCCCAGACAGTGCTGGGCAAAGTGCATACTGAAATGAACAATTATTTCTTCGTTTCAGGAAGAATAATATTTAATAACAAGGCTGTAATACCACCTGTCGCAACACCCGAGCTAAAGATGTTACGGAATAATTCAGGTAAATGTTCCAAAATTTGTGGAACTTGTGCAACACCCAAGCCAAGCGCCAATGAAATGGCAATAATCAGTAGTGCGCGGCGGTCAAGATGAATACCTGACAGAATGTTAATTCCAGAAGCTGCTACAGCTCCAAACATCACCATCACAGCGCCGCCTAAAACAGCTTGAGGCACTGCCTGAATCACACCTGCAACAGCAGGGAGTAAACCTAGAATCACCAATAATGCGGCAATCCAGATGCCGACATAACGGCTCGCAACGCCAGTGAGTTGAATTACGCCATTGTTTTGTGCAAAGACCGAGCTAGGGAAGGTGTTGAAAATACCCGCAAGGAAAGAGTTTGCACCATTCACCAAGACACCACCTTTAATACGCTCCATCCATGTTGCACCGTCGACAGGTTGGTTCGAGAGTTTAGAGGTTGCTGTAATATCACCAATCGCCTCTAAAGAGGTCACAAGGTAAATAAAGGCCATTGGAATAAACAAACTCCAAGAGAAGTCTAAACCAAAGTGCATTGGGGTTGGGATTTGAACCAGAGGTGCATCCTCAAGACCGGAAAAGTCGAGATGCCCCATAAACCCTGCCAATACATAACCGACAATCAGTGCGATTAAAATAGCCGAGCTTTTTACCCATGTAATACGGATGCGATTCAGCAAGATAATTAAGCCTAAAACCGTACACGACATGATTAAGTTGTCTGGATTGGCAAAGGTATTGTTTGACATGGCTTGATAGCCACCACCCATGCTGATCAGACCTTCTTTAATGAGAGTCAAACCAATCAATAACACCACAATGCCTGTTACCAATGGGGTAATGAGCATTTTCACCCAAGGCAGAATACGTGACACGCCCATTTCAATAAATGAACCTGCGATTACCACACCAAAAATTGCAGCCATGACGGATTCTACTGGAGTACCTGCAGCAACCATGGCAGAGCCAATTCCAATAATCGGGCCGATAAAGTTAAAACTGGTGCCCTGAACAATCAATAAGCCTGCACCAAAAGGTCCAACTTTTTTACATTGTAAGAAGGTTGCAATCCCTGAAATGACCAAAGACATGGATAAAATCATGTTGGTGTCTTCTTTCGACACACCAAGCGCTAGACAGATGAGTAAGCCCGGAGTAACAATTGGGACAATAATTGCAAGGAGATGTTGAAAGGCAGCAAGAAAAGCAATGATTGGGCGAGGGCGGTCGTTTAAACCATAGACCAAATCGAGTTGATCTGTTTGATTGGGAGAGAGTTTCTGATCAGACATATGTCAAAGGGTGTTAGCAAGGTGGCGCTATTCTAATCGCTTTACACAGCTTTACAAAATTAATTACACACCACTTATCAAAAAAAATGAGTCTGTCAATAAACTGTCACTACTAAATTCTATTATTTTTCTGTATAATTTGCCCTCAAACTTTAGGCGTATCGAATTTACATGTCAGATATCAAAACTCTCCGCAACATTGCCATCATTGCGCACGTTGACCACGGTAAAACCACTCTAGTAGACAAACTTTTACAGCAATCAGGTGCACTTGGCGATCGTGCAGGCGAGATTGAGCGTGTCATGGATTCAGGCGCGATTGAAAGTGAACGTGGTATTACCATTCTTGCAAAAAACACTGCAATCAAATGGTTAGATGCACGTACGAATACAGAATACCGTATTAACATCGTCGACACCCCAGGACACGCGGACTTCGGTGGTGAAGTTGAACGTGTAATGTCGATGGTTGACTGTGTACTTCTTCTTGTTGACTCTCAAGAAGGCCCAATGCCACAAACTCGTTTCGTAACGCAAAAAGCGTTCGCACGTGGTTTGAAGCCAATCGTAATTATCAACAAAGTCGACAAGCCAAGCGCGCGTCCAGATTGGGTTATTGACCAAGTATTTGATTTGTTTGATAACCTTGGTGGTTCTGACGAACAGTTAGACTTCCCAGTTGTTTACGCTTCAGGTCTTCGTGGTGTTGCTGGTCCATCTCCAGAAGAACTTGCTGAAGATATGACTCCATTGTTCCAAACCATCGTAGACATTGTTGAGCCACCAGCAGTTGATGTTGATGGTCCATTCCAAATGCAGATTTCTTCACTTGACTATAACAGCTTCGTAGGTGTTATCGGTGTTGGTCGTATTCAACGTGGTTCAGTTGGTCTGAACACTCAAGTTACTGTAATTGATAAAGAAGGTAAGACTCGTAACGGTCGTATCTTAAAAATCATGGGTTACCACGGTTTAGAACGTGTTGATGTTGATTCTGCTCAAGCAGGCGATATCGTATGTATCACAGGTATTGATGAACTTCATATCTCTGACACAATTTGTGATCCGAAAAATGTTGAAGCTTTACCACCATTGTCTGTAGATGAGCCTACAGTAACGATGACTTTCCAAGTAAACAACTCACCGTTTGCTGGTAAAGAAGGTAAATTCGTAACTTCACGTAACATCCGTGAGCGTTTAGACCGCGAATTGATTCATAACGTAGCGTTACGTGTTGAAGACACAGACAGTCCAGACCGTTTCAAAGTTTCTGGTCGTGGTGAACTTCACCTTTCAGTTCTCATTGAAAACATGCGTCGTGAAGGCTTCGAGATGGGCGTATCTCGTCCACAAGTAATCTTGAAAGAAGTTGATGGCGAAAAGCAAGAGCCATACGAAAACGTAACATTTGACGTTGAAGAACAGCACCAAGGTTCTGTAATGGAACAAATGGGTCACCGTAAAGGCGAAATGACGAATATGGAAGTTGACGGTAAAGGCCGTATCCGTATTGAAGCAACTGTTCCTTCACGTGGCTTAATTGGTTTCCGTTCAGAATTCTTGACCATGACTTCTGGTACAGGAATCATGACTTCAAGCTTCTCGCACTACGGTCCAATGAAACAAGGTACTGTTGCGAAACGTCAAAACGGTGTGTTGATTTCTATGGTTCAAGGTACTTGCCTGGGCTATGCATTGTTCACATTGCAGGACCGTGGTCGTCTATTTGCTAAACCTCAGTTAGAAGTTTACGAAGGTATGATCATTGGTATTAACTCTCGTTCAGATGACATGACAGTTAACCCAACTAAAGCAAAACAGTTAACAAACGTACGTGCTTCTGGTACTGATGATGCGTTGACTCTTGTTCCTGCTGTTGAATATACGCTTGAACAAGCGCTTGAATTCATTGAAGATGATGAATTAGTTGAAGTAACACCTAAGTCAATCCGTATCCGTAAGCGTTACTTGACTGAAAACGAACGTAAACGTAACCGTTCTGGTAAATAAGTTTTAAAAATGATGTTGCCCTATGCGGGGCCGTGACATTTAAAAATGCCATCAATTTATTGATGGCATTTTTTTGTTTAAAATTAGCAAACCAATATATAAAAGCAGATGATTTCCGAGTAAATTACGTGGAAATGAAGCTATAAAATTAATGTATACTTCGTCACATAAATTAAAGTCAAAAAA
>OERN01000130.1_pt1 | contig 23157 bp, 20 predicted proteins | sample 1540061 | NCBI WGS metagenome assembly OERN01 (sample SAMEA3891241, study PRJEB23780) | metagenome | biome: terrestrial biome; feature: animal house; material: water of meat washing | place: Italy | collected 2015-05-12 | reverse complement strand
CCGGATAAACTGCAGCGGATCGAGCAGCACCTCATTGTATTGGCGCAGGTCAACGCCCGGCTCCTTGTAGACGCGCTGATTGGGGTTGCTCTCGCTCTGCTGGAAGGCTGTCAGCGGGATCGCCTGCAAGCTGTGGGATACCTGATTCTTGACGGCGCAGCCACCCAGAAGGGCCGCAGCCACGGCAACCATCACGACCTTTTTCATATTTGCTCCTGCATTTTACTGTTTGTTTTTGCTGTGGATTTCGCACCACATGGCTGGAGAACCCGTGCCGGATGCCGCCAATGTCACAGAGAAATAACCTATTCATCACCTTCCCACAAGGGACAGATCAGGATTGTTCAGCTCACATCCAAGTTGTCACAATTGCGGCACTTTTGTACAGGGTCAGCCAGGGTACGAACGGCAATCTGGCGAGGGTTCGGTTGTTTAATCCGGCTAAATGGGGCTGCGGAAAGCGCTCAGTTTTTTCAAACGATGCGAGCCCGCGAGCGGCGTGAGTTGAACGGGGGAATGCCCTGGAACGGGCGATGACCGATCATCAGCCATCTTGCGCAAACTTGCCTGCCGCCGGAGAAGCGGCAGGCTCATTCATCAGTTATCGAGATCCCAGGGGCACTGCTTGACCAGCCCCTCTTTGCCGCTGGCGACGATCGCCTGCTGCACCATCCGTTTGTAGCGATTCTTGATATGGGCGGGCAACGCGGGCACCAGCAGCCGCTCGTCAAACTCCGGCAGCGGGCGATCCGGCAGCACCGCCTGCTCCTGCGGGCTGAGGGGCGGCCGGGAGGCCATATTGCTGGCCGAGATGGTGGGCGTGCCCACCAGCATCTGGCGTTGCAGCGGCGCGCTCAGCAGAAAATCCACCAGCAGGTAGGCGGCCTTGAGCCGTGCGGGATCATCCCCGACATGGCGGGCGATGGAGATCGCATCGAGGGCATAGATGGCCCCCTCCTGCACCATGGCGATCCGCCACTGCTGCTCGTTCTGCTTGTTGCACTCCACCAGCTCCAGCCCCCAGGTGGTGGCAAAGGTCTGCTGGCGCAGATCCTCACAGCGGTTGGCCTGATTGAACCAGAAGCCGCGACTGGCTCGCAGCCGCTGCGAGAGCTGCTGCTCCACCTCTTGCTGCAAGGTCTTGTCGGCCAGCATCTCGCCGCTGGCAAACAGGGCGGGCGACTTGCCCAGCGAGAGCAGCACCGAAAAGAGCAGCGGCTCGAACTGGTCGCAGAACTCGGCAAACTGGCCCGGCGGCGAGCTGTTGGCGAGCACCTGCCAACTGGTGGGCGCTTGCGGCACCTGCTTGCTGTCATAGGCGAGGCTGAACATGGCGTAGGAGAAGGGCACCGAGTAGTTGCGCTCCCCCTGCTTGTCATACTCGGTGTTCTTGAGGGCGGGCTTCACCTCGGGGTAGTGCTGCAGGCGGCTGAAATCGATGGGGAGCAGCAGCTTGAACAGCGGCTGGTGATGGGCCTTGTAGAAGTAGCTGGTCGGCAGCACCACATCGGCGCTGCGGGTGCGCAGGGCGCGGTAGACGCTGTCGAAATCGGTCAGCAGCGGCTCGATCCGGCTGACCGTCGCCTCCACCCCATGGGCTTTGGCGTAGTCGGCAAACTGTTGTTCATAACCCGCTGGCAGATAGCCCCACTCCAGCAATTTGAGCTGAACCGGGGCCGCCAGCGCCGGGGTCATCCCCAACAACCAGCAAAGAGGCAGTAGACGCATGGCCGGGCACTCCTGACAGGTAAACCTTGTTGGAGTATAGGCCCATGCGCCGACTCGTCAGGCCACCAGCTCGGCGCCCATGCTCGCCAGAATGGAGAGGCTGACCACCGCAAACAGCACGCCGGTCACCAGATTGAGCGGCCGCTGCACCCGCAGCAGCAGGCGCTGGGCACGATCGGTGGAGAGGCTCCACGCCAGCAGCCCGAACCAGCAGAGGGAGATGATGAAGAGCTCGCCCACCAGCAGGCTGCGGGTCATTCCATCCACCTCTGGCGTCACCATGGCGGCCAGCAGACCGATAAAGAACACCAGCGCCTTGGGGTTAAGCAGGTTGGTGGCAAGGCCAGTGCGCACGCCCCTGCCCCAGCCGCGCAGCTCGTTGGCGGCGCTGGCCATCACGGTACTGCTCTGCTGGCGAGCCGCCATCAGGGCGCCCCACCCCAACCAGCCCAGATAGAGGGCGCCGCAGCACTTGATCACCATAAACAGCAGCGGGTGACTGGCGATCAGCATGCTGATCCCGGTCAGGCTCAGGGTGGCGTGCACCATGATCGCCAGCGAGATGCCCAGCGCCGCGCCAAGGGCGGTCGGCCGGTGCAGGCTGGTGCGCAGGATCAGGGCGAAATCGGGGCCGGGGCTGGCCAGTGCAATCAGGTGCATCAGGCCGAGGGTAACGAACAGACTGGTCAGCATAACAACTCTCGCTTTAACGACGGAGAGCCAGCATGGCGGATCAGCGGGGGGCGCGGCTTGTAAAAGATTGCATCTGGGCACGAAATTCGGCGGGCGTCAGACCGAATGCCTGGCGAAAGCCGTGGTGGAAGTGACTCTGATCGAAGAAGCCGACCGCCAGCGCCACCTCGCTCACCGCCATGCCGCTCGCCAGCAGCCGCTTGCCCTGCTCCAGCCGCAGCCGTTTCAGCCAGGCGTAGGGGGTCATGCCGCTGCGCTTCTTGAACTGGCGCAGGAAGGCGAAGCGATCGAGCCCGAGCAGCCCCGCCAGCTCTTCCAGCGAGTGGGGCTCGTCGAGGGCGGCCATCAGGTAGTCGCGCAGGAATCGCAACTGGGGATCGGCCAGCTGGTGTACCTCGGGGGCCAGATGCAGCAGCTCCCCCAGCAGGGCGAGCAGCTGGCTCTCGATCAGCAGGCCATCGGCCTTGGGGTTGTCGAGATAGCCGTGCAGCTGGGCAAAGCCCTGATAGAGGTCGGGGCGGCTCTGCAATCCCTTGTCGAAGAAGGGTTCCGGCTGCTCCGGCAGCCAGAGCGCCAGCTGCTGCGGATCGATGGCGAAGACCCGCACCTCGTACCCTTCCGGCAGCAGGCTGAGGCCGTCGTGCACCTCGTCCGGGTTGACGGTAGAGAGCACCCCGCGCACCAGATGGTGGCTGTTTCCCTTGTGGATAAACTTCTGGCCACCCCGCTGCACCAGCCCGATATGGTAGTCGAGATGGACATGGCGGCCGTAGCTGAACGCCCTGTGGTGGGAGTGTGACAGCTCGACCCCCGGCAGGTGCGGGGATTGCCAGTAGCGGATGAGGGAATCGGTGGTATTCATGGGTTATAGATACACCAGAAGCGGGCCTTGGACTTGTAGATTATTGCACGCAACCCCCTCTCAACGCCCCCACAGCCGCGGGGTTGACTCCACCAGCGAGGCGAGCGGCACCCGCTCCACCATCTGACGCATATGTTGCACCAGTTCGGGATTGCCATCCCCCAACGACTTGTTCAGCACGATATGCACCTGCAGCGGGGTGACCGGCAGGTAGATGAGGCGGGTCGCCGCAGGGAGCTTGGCACGAAAATGGTTGGCGGAAATATCGTTGGAGAAGAGCGCGGCATCGATGCGCCCGCGCAGCAACTTCTGCATGTTGCCATGCTCCCAGCTGAGCTGGGAGAGGGTGTCGATATGGATCTGCGGATGCTGCAACAGCGGCGGCACGATCGCCTGACTCGACCAGCCGATGGTGGTGCCGTAGAGATCTTCCTGCCGCTCGACCGAGTGAAGTCGCGATGGCACCAGTACCACCAGCACCGGCCGCAGCAGCAACAGGTGGGGGTCGATATAGCGAAAGTGACGAGCACGCTCGGGACTGTAACTCAGCAGCGGGGTCAGATCGCACTCGCCGCTCTCGAGGTTGCTGAGCAGCCGCGCCACATTGAGCCCCTGCCACTCGATGGTGCGCCCGATCGCGGGTTCGATATGACGGCGAAAGTAGTCGATCACCGGCCCGGAGACCTCGCCCTGCTGATCGATGGTGACCAGCGGCGCCAGCTGGAAGACACATCCCCGCAGTGGCGCGTTGATCGCCACGGCCTGGCTGATGGTCATAAGAGGGAGAAGAAGTGCCGATAGCAGTAATACCAAACGCGTGCCCGAACGAGAGATGCCCATAGGTGCCGACCCGATGCCCTGATAGCCATCAGCATGGCACAAGGCAAAGGGGCGGGCTATCCGCTCCTGCCGCGCTTCGACCTCTTGTGCCCCCTACTCCCATGACCAATGGGCCCCCGTTTTATTGCGGTGAAAATCAATAATTCCGCTGCTTTGATGGATTTTGGTCTCTTGAGATATAGTGCGGCCCCATTCATCAAACCGGCGGATGAGCGCCCCGCCGGACAGGTAGATTCATGAGACTGTTTTTGCTGTTGTTGTCGTTGTTTGCTGCGACCGTAAGTTCTGATGAAAAGCCGCGCCTGCCCTATTACGACTGGGGTCGCTGCCCGTTTGAGGGTTGTACCTATCAGGCGTGGACCACCAAGCAAGAGGTGATCGTCAGAGCCGAGCCATCCCTGACGGCCAAAGCGCTGTTCCGGCTACCCCGCGGCCAGCAGGTGGAAGGGCTGACCGGGGTCGTCATTACCGAACAACCGGGGATCGTCGAGATACTCAGATCGGTCAAGCTGGGCTACAGCAAGGAGGGCAAAGGGCCGCTGTTGAATATGAAGGCAGGGGAAACGCTTTATATCCTCGGCGGACTGGGCGAAGGCAATAGCCTGTTCTGGTACAAGGGCAAAACCTACATTCTCGATTATGACTATGCGCGCAAAGAGATCAGATACGGCCGGTCACCGCAGAACCAGTGGTGGGTAAAAATTCGGGACAAGCAGGGGCGTGAGGGTTGGGTTGCCGAAGCCAAAAACTTCGCCCATATGGACCGTTTCGAATAGTGACAGCCAGCCCCCCGAGATCGGGGAGCTGGCCGTGGATGACTCACTGCTTGGGTTGCAGCTTCATCTCTTGCAGATACTCCAGCACCTGGGTTTTGTAGTCCGCCTGATAGGAGAACTTGGTGCTGTCGCACGCCGCGATCAGGTTCACCGCGGTGCAGAACAGGGTTGCCGCCAGCAGCCCCTTGCCAACCCACTGCGGATAACGACGGCTCCAGCGCACCAGCAACAGCAGGATCGGGAACAGGGCGTAGGGGAAGATCAGCATCAGGTGCCAGTAGTTGAAGATGATGGGCGACAGCGCCGCACTCACCAGCACCGCCAGCACCGCCGCCAGCGCATAGAGGCCGAGCCAGCTTTCACCATCCACTGGCGCGCGGTCGCTACGCAACAGACGCGGCTTGAGTTCGCGCCACAGCTGCCAGTTGGCCTTGGCCGCCAGCAATACGGTCGCCGAGCCTACCCCGTAAATCACCACCCGCCACAGCCAGACTGCCGCCATCTGCAGGTATTCGTGCCCCGCCAGCCAGATGAACTGGGTGTCGTTGACCAGCTTGCTGGCAAACAGCCAGGAGCCGTAACGCAGCCAGTAGAGCACTGATTTCAGCACCGGATAGACATGCACCAGCCCCCAGCCGATATAGCGCTGGCGCGCCTCGGGATCGACGTTCTGGGTAATATGGCTGTTGCTCATCACTTCCATGGCGTAAGGGATCAGGGAGGCACCGATCAGCAGGGTAGCCACCACCACCCCGCTCCAGCTCACCTTGAGAATGCGGCGCCAGAACAGATAGGTGGACATTACCGCCAGCAGCGGCCAGGAGTAGTGCAGCTGCATCGCCATGCCGATAGCCAGCAGGTGAACGATCATGTGCCAGAAGGAGGCCCGCTCGCGCATATGCCAGGCCGACCAGCAGTGCATGGCCGAGAAGAGGAACAGATAGGAGGGGTTGTAGAGCAGACTCTCGTACTGGAACCAGGGGTTGAGCCAGCAGAGCACCAGAAACAGCAGACGCACCCTGTCATCAAACACCTGACGGATCACTGCATCAAACAGCAGGAATCCGACCAACCGCATCGCCAGCAGCAACACCATGGGGGCATAGGGAGAATCCCACAGCAGCAGCGGCCCGCCAATCAGCCAGGCCGACAAACTCCCCGGCACATTGCCCACCGCACTCGCCGCATTGCCATAGCTGAGCCAGACCCCCTCATAAGCCCCAAGGTAACCCTTGTAGAGCATCTGGGTCTGATCGCCGGTGAGGAGTTGGTGGCTAAAGAACAACCAAGATAACATCAGCCCAGACAAAATAACGGCCCCAAACATCATCTTGCTGTAGCGCTCACTAAACACAACCATCAAATTCATACCAACCAGAAAAATTTGACTGGAACTTTAACAGTTATTCACCAACGTTTCCCAACTGCAACTCACATTTTATCATCGACATCAAGCGTTAAGAATGAATGCAAAAAGCGTATCATTCCTTAACTCCTGAAGCGAAATAGCTCTTTTTGATATTCATATAGAAACCCCAACATACCCTTATGTTTTGATTTCAGGAATACTAATCCGTTTGAGCGTTTCCAACTATGTTGAAACCAGTGTGTTACATATCTATCTGGGTGTGGAGTGTAATTTATTTTTTCGCCACTATAATCATAAAAATAATGTTTATCAAAAACCCCAACATTTTCCACAATCGACTCACTTTTAAGAATATGGGTCATAATATCAGGCCCCATATAGAGCTCTGACTTCATGATTTCATTCTCGTAGAAATGGATCAACCGTGCTAATGTAGAAGAATCCTGCTTGGCGTAAATTATTGCCGTACCAATTCTATCACCCTCTTCATAACCAACCCCCAAATTATAGTCATGGAAAATACCAAACGGATTTTTATTTATTGTAACATCCGTATCCATATATAGACCGCCCTCTTCAGCAAGAATTTTCAAGCGAAGATAATCAGTCACAAAAGCATAGAGCCCCTTTTCATAGCATCGCCTTGAAAATTCACACCCAGCTATCCAATCTTTTATTTTAGGGTCGCAATCTAACCATATTTTATATTCATACCCCTGCTTACTCCAATCATCAATACATACATGTGCAAGTGGTGGCAAGCGGTCCCCCAACCATATTGCATGTATTTTATCACAACCTATTCCTGTATTATTTTTTGAAGCTTTCATGTTATCCCTTCTGATTTTTATATTTTTTATTCCAAAAATACATTCTTACAAAGCGATAAAACCTATATATTTCTCGAGATGCCTTAAAAAGTAGCGGCACCTTAGCCAAGGCCACCTTGTTTTGAATTCCACTCTCCATATCACCGGGACTATATATTGCATATGGTAGCACACCGACTGACTGGACTTTGTGTCGATATGACTCACCAATAAAGTTATCTACTGAACATAGCCATCTGCTACTGCAACCAACCAGCTTTCTGGCTCCTTCAGGATTAATACTATATCCCGTCGTCCACCTAACATTGTTATGCCAGAGCATTGTTTGTATTCCATGCTCATATTCCAGTGCCGTCGCGTCACCGATCTGCGGCTCCAGCTTCAAATACTCATATTTTTCATGTAGTTTAGGTAGGGCTTCGAATATATCACAGAAATATCTTGTCGGTAGAAAATCATCCTCAAGGATAATTATCGGCTCATTTAGCTCTATGCATTTCTCCCATAGTAAATAATGACTTGCATAGCAGCCTTTCTCACCGGGAGTCAGTGGACGACTTCTTAATAATTTTCGGTGCATATCATCCGGACACCCTTGTAATCTTTCGGGCAGTCCAGCAAAACCATTTATTGCATCAAAAAATTCAAACTCAACATCAAGTTCTGCCAAAACTCGCTTAGCTCGCTCACGGCGAGACTCAGCATTTTTTAAGCTGACAATAAAAATTTTCATATATTATATTCGTCCAATTTATTTCGGCGAGATTGATATTCAAGAAAGTCACTATATAATGCAAATGAATACACTGTTCCCATAAAGGTGTTGAAAACCCATTGACCTGAACGCATATATAAGAACGATTCAAAATTGTTAATTATTAGCCAATAGATCAAGAAACTAATGGCAATACCTTTTATTAAGGTAGGAGCATTACTCCTCACAGCCTTGTATACAGGATAGAACATCAGTACATAGGTGAATACGAGCCCCATTGCACCATAAGAAACTGCAGTTTCAAAATTTGAATTATGCAGATGTCTAAATTCCGCCTTAATATAGTCAGGCAAAACATTTGACTGAGTAATCACTAAAGAACGGCTGCCATCACCAGTACCAAAAATAGGATGAGAATAAAACCAATTAATCGCCTCCAGCCATGTCTGTAGCCTGACACCGATACTTATATCTTTCACCTCCCGCCAGTTCCCTGATAACATGTTATGTAAATCACCTGGATGTGAAAAGCCAGCATAAATACGATTATGAACAAAATCAACATGATATATGAGAATTCCGATGACGAATAATATACCATAGAGCATGATAATCTTTCTGAGTGAAACCCTGTCTCTAAAATAAGCATATAACAATGGTATCACAAATATAGATATGAACACTGCCAGCCAAGATTGTCTTGACTGTAACATCATCAACAATGCCCCTAAAAGAACCAAAAACAAACATGATATTGAAACAACAATACCTTTATTATTTATTTTCTGTGGCGCAACAGTATATATAAACCAAAGTGTACAGATGAAAGCTGCGCCTATTATCAAGGAACCATGCTGCGCATTTCTATAGCCAAAGTCTACTCGACTACCGTGCATTCCAATTATAAATTGTTCAAAAAAATCAGAGTAATAAAACAACGTAAAAACACTACCAACAGAAAATGCAAGTAGTGTCACGATAGATCTCTTAAGTGACCCCTTTAGCCAAAAAGCCACGACAAGAAACACCATTAAATAAGAAAACGGTTTGAGATTAGGAGTAGGCTGTGCGAGTTCAGGTATAGTTCTAGTTGACATAAACCAGCTTACGAACTGAATTACTCCTCCAATTACTAGCAACCAAAACACTACATTTCTGGAAAAAAAATCCCGATACACAGCTATTGCTACCAAACCACCAATAATCATAACGGTTTGAAAGAAATCGCCAACAACCTGAAATGAATCTTTGAACATCACGTAGCATATAATGGAGAGAAACATTAATGATGAGCAACGGTCACTCTCCAAGTATCGCTTTATAGAGTCTGTCATACCTATTAATTACCTTGAGTATGGCAGGAAGCTATCAGTTCACTTCCTGAACACATAATTCCCACGGATCTTTCGCCACAGCCCGAATACATCGGTACGGGGGAAGATGGCGATCCGGCGGATCTGGAAAGGGTCCTGGTGCATCGCTTTGGGGCCGCTATTGGTAGCAACGGCAAAACGATACCCGGCGGCGATAGCCTGCTCCTTGGCACTCTCGTTCATATCTCCGTAAGGGTAGGCAAACGAGAGCAGCGGATGGCCAAGCAGGGCCTCCAGTTGGCGTTTATTCTCCTGAATTTCATGGGCTTGTTGTTCGGGTGTGAGCTTGCTCAAGCGGGGGTGAGTCAGGGTATGACCACCAATTTCCACATGACCGCTGGCGGCCAGCGCCTTGACCTGCTCACCACTCATCAATGAAACCTTGGTATCCGGATTGGTCGGATGCTCCACATCCCAACGGTTATAACCTTCGCCGGTGACCACGTACACCACAGCTTTGTAACCATATTTTTCCAGCAGTGGCAGCATGCGGGTCAGGTTGTCCTGATAGCCGTCATCGGCGGTGATCATCAGGTACTTCTTGCCGTATTGCAGACGGTGGATAAAGCCTTTGTCCGCCAAATCGCGGAAAGTCAGGGTTTCGTAGCCGAGCCACTTCATCAGTCGCAGATGCTTCTCGAACATGGTGATCGGCATCCAGGTGCCATGCACCCCTTTCTCGCTATCCTGTTCGATAAAGCGGTGGTACATGATGACGGGCATCTCGCGGCGCAGGGTTTCGACTACGGCATCCTGATAGATGGTTTCGAGGCCAGATACTACCCCCTGCAAGCCATACTCATCTTGAATGCGTTGCCGAATGGCTTCCGGCACCGTCTTGCTGGTCAAAGCGGTCTCGATTTCTCCCTTAAGGGCAGCAAAATCGATAGCCAGATCCTTGGGGCCGATATCGCCAAAATTGCTGGCCAGCGCCTCGTCCAGATTCTGTTCGGTCACCAGACCAATGGCCCTGGCTTCACCAATGGCAAAGGCGGGCCGACCACAGAGCAGTGCTTCCATCGCCACCCGACCGGCGCCGATCACCAGATCGCAACTCGCCAGCAGAGCGGGCACATCATCGACATAACCGACAAACTCGGCACGGCCTTCGAAACGGGCAAAGCGCTCCGGTACCTTGGTACCGCTGACAATCCGCACCTTGCAGGCATCCAGATCGAGTACCTCGTCGAGCAGACGGTAACAGAGCTCCCCTTTGGGGCCGCTCAAACGGCCAATGATGGCAATCACCGGCTTTGGGTTGTCCGGCGCTGGCACAGGCTGGAATTTGTCGGTTTCGATACCGTTGCGCAGCACCTGCACGATCGCGGGATCGACCCCCAGATTGTCGACAATCTGATGGGCAATATCCTCACAAACGGCAACCGCCCGATAGCCGAGTGCATGGAAGGCCTTGCGCGAAGCGTGCACCGGCTGGCGACCATGCACCGTGGTGATCATCGGGGTGCCAGTCAGCTTGCAGGCCACATAACTGCTCCAGCCGGAGGCGCGGGAGTGAGCATGCACCAACTGGATATGGTGCTTCTTGATGAGATAGATGAGGTAAAAGACGTGCCAGAAGCGGCGCAGAATGCTGCGCTTGTTGAATCTCAGCTTGAAGACGGGGCCAAGCGTCGGCTTGGTCAGGGTATCTGACACATAAAAGACGTTGTGACCACGCCGGGTCAGTTCGTTACCGACCGTGGTGGCATAGACCTCAGCTCCCGTTACCTCGAGCTGGGAGAGTGCCATCAATATATTCATCGCGCGGTTACCCGGTAGAGAAGAGAGGAACGGCAAGCAGCCACAGAGACCAGAAACCGGAAGCAGGCGAGTGCCCACTTCCGGTTTTGCGCTCAAACTGCCGCGTTGTGCTCACCCGTTAGCGGTTGAGCCAGGCCATGTAATCCGCTACCCCTTCGGCAACGGTTTTGAACTCGGCGTCATAACCCACGCTGCGCAGCTTGGTCATATCAGCCTGGGTGAAGCTCTGGTAGCGGCCCTTGAGGTGATCCGGGAAGGGAATGTACTCAATGGCTCCCTTCTGATGATGCTTGATCACCGCTTCGGCCACGTTCTGGAACGGCTCGGCACGGCCGGTACCGCAGTTGAAGATGCCGGAGTGCTGCGGGTTCTGCCAGAACCAGAGGTTTACCTTGCAGACGTCGTCGATATAGATGAAGTCACGCATCTGACCACCGTTCGGGAAGCCATCGCAACCTTCGAACAGCTTGGGATTCTCGCCCTTCTTCACCTGGGTATTGAGGTGGAAGGCAACGGAAGCCATGGAGCCTTTGTGCTGCTCGCGCGGGCCGTAGACGTTGAAGTACTTGAGGCCAACGACCTGAGAGTTGATCTCCGGCATCCAGCGGCGCACGTACTGGTCAAACAGCTGCTTGGAGTAGCCGTAGACGTTGAGCGGCTGTTCGAACTTGGGATCTTCGATGAAGTTGTCGTTGCGGCCACCGTAGGTCGCGGCAGAAGAGGCGTAAATGAACGGGATTTCACGCTCGATGCAGTAGTGGAACAGATCCTTGGAGTACTCGTAGTTGACCTCCATGATGAACTTGCCGTTCCATTCGGTGGTGGCAGAGCAGGCGCCTTCGTGGAAGATCACCTCGATGCCGTTGTCCCACTCTTCAAACTCGTCACCGGAGACGATCCGAGCCTGAAACTCGTCTTTGTCCATGTAGTCAGCGATGGTCAGATCGACCAGGTTGACGAACTTGGTGCCGTCGGTCAGGTCATCAATGACCACGATATCGGTCCGTCCTTGAGCGTTCAGCTGCTTGACCAGATTGCTGCCGATAAAGCCAGCACCGCCAGTTACTACGATCATGGAGTTTGCCTCTCGTACGTTGATGGCTACATGTGACTGCTTGTTAAAGCTGTGTATAGTGAGCCAATTTGAAATTGCCGAAAAGTTTATCACGGGCCGTCCGGGGATTCGACCTTGTTCAAAACTGCCCCGAGCGGAACCTGTTGGAGGAATGAGTGATGAAAACCAGAGACAGGATCATTCACAGCGCGACCGAGCTGTTCAACGATCAGGGTGAACGCAACATCACCACCAACCATATTGCGGCGCACATGGGTATCAGCCCGGGCAACCTCTACTACCACTTCCGCAATAAAGAAGACATCATCCACTCCATCTTCGACCAGTATGCCCGTCACCTGAGCGAGAGCTTCGTGCCGACCCGCAACCGTGAAATCACCCTGCAGGATCTGATGGGCTATCTCGATGCCATCTTCTATCTGATGTGGCAGTTCCGCTTCTTCTACGCCAACCTGCCGGACATCCTGAGCCGTGACGAACCGCTGCAACAGAAGTACCTCAAGGCCCAGGAGCAGATGCGTTCTTCCGTGGTCGCGCTGCTCAGAAGCCTGCGCGAAGGGGGCATTATCGATGTCAGCGATGAAGACCTGCCGGATCTGGGCCAGACCATCAAGATGGTGGTGACCTGCTGGATCCCGTTCCAGATTGCCCAGGCCCCCAACACCCGCATCACCAAACCGCTGCTCTATCAGGGCGTGTTGAAGGTGCTGTTCCTGCTGCGCCCCTATGTGCAACCCCAGGTGGCCGGACAGATCCAGCAGCTGGAACAGCACTACCGTCAGCTGGCCCAACCAGCTGGGTGAGATCTGTTTCACATTTGTTGAATATCAGCACAATCATTTGAATTTACCGCAACAGATTGCAGTAAAATGTCGCCCTCTGTTGATACGCAGCTGAAATAGCCACTAAGGATCGAGGATGTCTAACGGATTCTATCGTCACCTGACCGAGCAACTGAACCAGGTGCAAGCTGAAGGGTTGTACAAGCAGGAGCGCATCATCACCTCCGCCCAGCAGGCCAGCATCGCCGTCGGCGGTGAGCAGGTACTGAACTTCTGTGCCAACAACTATCTGGGGCTGGCCAACCACCCGGATCTGATCGCCGCCGCCCATCAGGGACTCGACAGCCACGGCTTCGGCATGGCCTCGGTACGCTTCATCTGCGGCACCCAGGATCAGCACAAAGCGCTGGAGCAGAAGATGTCTGCCTTCCTCGGCACCGAAGACACCATCCTCTACTCCTCCTGTTTCGATGCCAACGGCGGCCTGTTCGAGACCCTGTTCGGCGCCGAAGATGCCATCATCTCCGATGCCCTCAACCACGCCTCCATCATCGACGGCGTGCGGCTGTGCAAGGCCAAGCGCTATCGCTACGCCAACAACGACATGGCCGAGCTGGAAGCCCAGCTCAAGCAGGCTGACGCCGATGGCGCCCGCTTCAAGCTGATCGCCACCGACGGTGTCTTCTCCATGGATGGCGTCATCGCCGACCTCAAATCCATCTGCGATCTGGCGGACAAATACGATGCGCTGGTGATGGTGGATGACTCCCACGCCGTCGGCTTTATCGGCGAAAACGGTCGCGGCACCCACGAATATTGCGGCGTGATGGATCGGGTCGACATCATCACCGGCACCCTGGGCAAGGCGCTCGGCGGCGCATCCGGCGGCTATACCTCCGGCAAGAAAGAGGTGATCGACTGGCTGCGTCAGCGCTCCCGCCCGTACCTCTTCTCCAACTCGCTGGCCCCCTCCATCGTTGCCGCCACCATCAAGGTGATCGACATGCTGGCGGAAGGTCACGACCTGCGCGCACGTCTGAAAGAGAACAGCCGTTACTTCCGCGAGCGGATGAGCGCCGCTGGCTTCACTCTGGCTGGCGCCGACCACGCCATCATTCCGGTGATGCTGGGGGATGCCAAACTGGCCTCCGAAATGGCAAGCCGCATGCTGGCAGCCGGCATCTATGTGGTGGGCTTCTCCTTCCCGGTCGTGCCCAAGGGTCAGGCGCGCATTCGCACCCAGATGTCTGCCGCCCACACCCGCGAGCAGCTGGACAAGGCGATCGACGCCTTTATCCGCATCGGCCGTGAACTCGGCGTTATCTGATTTGAATCAAGGGGCTGCAGCCCCTTTTTTCTGCATTCATATTGAAGGAACAGCCATGAAAGCACTCTCCAAACTGCACAAAGAGGTCGGCATCTGGATGACGGATGTGCCGGCCCCCGAGCTCGGCCACAACGACCTGCTGATCAAGATCCGCAAAACCGCCATCTGCGGCACCGATATCCACATCTACAACTGGGACGAGTGGTCCCAGAAGACCATTCCGGTACCCATGGTGGTCGGCCACGAATATGTTGGGGAAGTGGTCGCCATCGGTCAGGAGGTGCGCGGCTTCGCCATCGGCGATCGGGTCTCCGGCGAAGGGCACATCACCTGCGGTCACTGCCGCAACTGCCGCGCCGGGCGCACTCACCTCTGTCGCAACACCATTGGCGTTGGCGTCAACCGCCCGGGCGCCTTTGCCGAGTATCTGGTGATCCCCGCATTCAACGCCTTCAAGCTGCCGGACAACATCCCGGACGAGCTGGCCGCCATCTTCGACCCGTTCGGCAATGCGGTGCACACCGCCCTCTCCTTCGATCTGGTGGGTGAAGATGTGCTCATCACCGGGGCAGGCCCCATCGGCATCATGGCCGCCGCCGTCTGCCGCCATGTGGGTGCGCGCCACGTGGTGATCACCGACGTCAACGAATACCGGCTGGAGCTGGCCCGCAAGATGGGCGCCACCCGCGCGGTCAACGTGGCCAAGGAGAAGCTGGCCGACGTGATGAGCGAGCTGGGCATGACCGAAGGGTTCGACGTGGGGCTGGAGATGTCCGGCGTCCCGAGCGCCTTCCAGGAGATGCTCGACAAGATGAACCACGGCGGCAAGATCGCCATGCTCGGCATCCCCCCCTCCACCATGGCCATCGACTGGAACAAGGTGATCTTCAAGGGGCTGTTTATCAAAGGGATCTATGGCCGCGAGATGTTCGAGACCTGGTACAAAATGGCCAGCCTGATCCAGTCCGGGCTGGATCTCTCCCCCATCATCACCCACAGATTCCACATCGACGAATTCCAGCAGGGGTTCGATGCGATGCGCTCCGGCCACTCCGGCAAGGTGATCCTGAGCTGGGATAAATAACCCATTTCACCCCTTGGGTACCCGAAACCCGGCGAATGCCGGGTTTCTTTTTATCTCCACCACCCGAATTGCCGTGATATCGGCCAAAACTTTGTACGCAGAGTGTTTAACACTTCACACACAAGCGTTTAAATGGCTGTAACTATTCGGTTATAATCCCGTCGTTTACATGGATAATAAAAGACTGCTGGGAGTATATGAGCGTGTTGAAAAAACTGAGCTATTTGCTGGCTGTCGGGATGACGGCCGCCAGCTTGTCTGGGGCAGTGCTTGCTGCCGATGAGATGTCACCGGAAGCCATTGCCGAGCGGATCAAACCAATCGGTCAGGTCTATACCGCCAAGGATCTGGAAGGTATTGCCGGCGCGAGTGCTGCACCGACGGCGGCCGCCTCTTCCGGTCCCCGCGATGGCGAAACGGTATACAAGGGCGCCTGCTTTGCCTGTCACGACACCGGCGCCGCCGGTGCCCCCAAACGGGGTGACAAGGCAGCCTGGGATCCTCGCATCGCCCAGGGCATTGATACTCTCAAGAAACATGCCATTGAAGGCTTTACCGGCAAGTCCGGCATGATGCCTCCGCGCGGCACCTGTGCGAACTGTAGTGATGAAGAGATTGAAAACGCCATCCACTACATGATCGACAAGCTGTAAGTATTTGAAAGGGCCGCAATTGCGGCCCTTTCAATCTATCGGCTTCCGACTACTCTTGTAAGGTAGACATATCGGGAGTTGCACATGTCGTCCCAATCCATCGAACCCCACTACTCAACTCCTCTGTTGGCGTTGGTCTCTGCCATTATGGACTTCCCGGCGCCACAAACCGCCACGTCTGACGATTACGATGCCCTGATCCAGCAGATTGACCAACTCTGCCCGCTGCAACATTTCGGCATGCTGGGCCTCTCCGATACCGGTCTGAACTGGCTTTACGCCTACAAGGTCAGCGACATCTTCAAGCAACAGCTGGGCCGTGAGCAGTCCCGCATCACCGATCAACTCACCCAGCTGGATGAGGCCGAAGGGTGGTGCGTCTTCCCCATCGAGCATGGCCAGATACAGTGGTTGCTGGCGCGTGGCACCCCTGCCGACCTGCCGACCCTGCGTCTGCTGCTGGAGTGTCTGGCCAAACGGCTGACCGAAACCCAGGCGGGCTCCCATCTCACCGAGCTCCCTTCACCGCTGATCCGCAAAGACCCGAACTGGAAAAAGAAAATCGAGAGCATCAGCCGCATCATGCGGCTCGCCAATACCCTGCCGGCTCAGGCGCTCTTCTCCCAACTGGAAGCGGTACTGCGCCAGATGCTCACCATCGAGGACATGCTGCTGGTCAGGCTAACCAGTCAGAAGCTGGAAAAGATCTACCCTGCCCATCCCCATCAGGGAGACGAGTTCATCAGCGGCTTGTGCCACAGCACCAGCAATATCGAGGTGAGCAGGGAGTCACGCTACTGGCACAGCATGCCGCTGCGGCTGCAACAACAGTACTTCGCCCACTTCATCATCAGCACGGCTCAACCGCTGGAGACCGACGACAAGCTGTTTCTCGACTTCCTGCGTGGCCAGCTCACCCTGCTGCTGGAGCTGAGACGGATCCGCCAGCAGCTCAACGACATCAATACCGAAGACTCCATCAACCAGCGGCTGCAACAGCTGCGTCAGACCAACCTCAGGCTGCAAAAGCAGCTCAAGCAGCATCAGGAGCTGGAACGGCGGCTGCAATTCGATGCGCTTCACGACCCGCTGACCCAACTGCCCAACCGCGCGCTGTTGATGAACCACCTCAACCACGCCATGACCCACTACAACCGCTACAAGTCACCGGGATTCGCGGTGATTTTTATCGATGTGGATCACTTCAAGCAGATCAATGACACCCTGGGCCACAGCGCTGGCGATCAGCTGCTCAAGGAGGTGAGCCGCCGCCTGCAGACCTGCATCCGGCAAAACGATCTGGTGGCCAGACTGGGGGGCGACGAGTTTGTCATCTATCTGGACAGCAGCAAGAGCGACGATGACATCAGCCCGGTGCTCAACCGCATTATCAGCCGTCTCTCCTACCCGTTCCGGCTACTCGGCAACGAGCTGAGCATTACCGTCAGCCTTGGGGTATCGAGCGTCTCCGAGCAAACCTCAGATATCAGCCAGCTGCTCCATCAGGCCGATCTGGCCATGTATCAGGCCAAGCGCAATGGTCGCAGTCGCATCGTCAGCTACTCGGATGATTGCATCAACCAGAACTGGAATTCGCCGGAAGAGATGCTGGCCAGAGCCCTGCGGGAGGGGCGTATCGTCCCCTACTTCCAGCCGGTGATCCGGCTGCAGGATAGCCGCCTGACCGGACTGGAGGTGATGGCGCGCTGGCTGACCGAGGAGGGGATTCTGAAGGATGCGTTCGACTTTATTCCGCTGGCAGAGCAGTGCGGCCTGATTCTGGAGCTGGATTACCAGATCCTGCGCCACACCTGTCAGCAACTGAAGAACTGGCTGCCAATCTCCGGGCAGAGCAAGTTCAAGGTCGCCATCAATCTGTCGGGCAAGCATCTGGTCAACCATGACCACATCATGCGGCTGATGGGAATTATCGAAGAGGAAGGGGTCGCCCCCGGCTATCTGATTTTTGAATTCAACGAGCGGGAGCTGTCGCGGCAAGATTCCGATGCGCTGGCATCCCTGCATGACCTGAGGGCCAAGGGTATCCAGATCAGCCTCGATGATTTCGGCACCGGCTTCTCCTCCCTCAACGCCCTGTTCCACTTCCCGGTGGATTACATCAAGGTGGATGACAGCTTTACCCAGCGGATGCTGCAATCACCCAAAGATTTGGCGCTGATCCGCGCCATGCGGGATATCTGTCAGGATCTCGATTACACCCTGGTCGTCGAGGGGATCGAGAACCAGCAGCAGTTGCAGAAGCTGATTGATATCGGCTGCCGGATGGGGCAAGGGCGCTATATCTCACCGCCCATGCCGGGAGCAGACATAGTACCGCTACTGACCCCGGCCAATCCTTAGGGTTAATCCTTCTTGAACAACGCCCGCAGGTTGGCAACACCGACCTGCCCCTTCTGCTGGCGCTCCTCGGCAGTCACCTTCTTCTGGTTTTCCCATTCAAGGTCATCCTGCGGCAGCTCCAGCAGGAAGCGGCTCGGCTCTGGCCGTACCGACTCGCCAAACTGACGCCGCTCCTTGCAGAGGGTGAAGGTCAGTTCGGTCTGAGCCCGGGTGATCCCCACGTAGGCGAGACGCCGCTCCTCCTCCACATTGTCCTCGTCGATGCTGGTCTGGTGGGGCAGCAAGCCCTCCTCCATCCCCACCATGTAGACATAGGGGAACTCCAACCCCTTGGAGGCATGCAGCGTCATCAACTGCACCTGATCCGCATCATCCTCCCCTTCGTTGCGCTCCATCATGTCGCGCAGGGTGAGGCGAGTGACCACCTGAGCCAGCGTCATCGACTCCTCCAGCTCATCCCCTTCCAGCATCTCGGTGATCCAGCGATAGAGGGTGGAGACGTTCTGCATCCGCATCTCGGCCGCTTTCGGGCTGGGGGAGGTCTCGTAGAGCCACTCTTCGTAGTGGATCTCCTTGATCATGTCCCGCACCGCCTCCACCGGATTGCCGCGCAGCGCCTGATCGCCAAGGCGTACCAGCCAGTTGGTGAAGGCCTGCAGGGCCACGAGGCCACGGCCGGAGAGGTGCTGCTCCAGCCCCAGCTCGAAGCTGGCGGCAAACAGGCTCTTGCCGCGTTGATTGGCGTATTGGCCAAGCTTTTCGAGGGTAGTGGGGCCAATCTCGCGGCGCGGCAGGTTGACCACCCGCAGGAAGGCGGTGTCCTCATCCGGATTCACCAGCAGCTTGAGGTAGGCCATGATGTCCTTGATCTCGGTGCGGGAGAAAAACGAGGTGCCGCCGGAGATACGGTAAGGAATCCGGTTGGTCATCAGCGCCTTCTCGAAGATGCGCGACTGATGGTTGCCCCGATAGAGGATGGCGTAATCCTTGAACCGGGTGCGGTTCATAAACTTGTGGCCCATCATCTCGGCGGCGATCCGCTCCGCTTCGTGCTCCTCGTTCTTGGCGAACAGCACCTTGAGCTTCACCCCCTCATCCAGCTCGGAGAAGAGCGCCTTGTCATAGACGTGGGGGTTGTTGGCGATCAGGATGTTGGCGCACTTGAGGATACGCCGCTTGGAGCGGTAGTTCTGCTCCAGCTTGATCAGCTTGAGGCTGGGGAAATCTTCGCTCAGCAGCACCAGATTCTGCGGCTTGGCACCGCGCCAGGAGTAGATGGACTGGTCATCATCCCCTACCACGGTAAAACGGGCCCGCTCGCCGACGATCTGCTTCACCAGCTCGTACTGGCTGGTGTTGGTGTCTTGGTACTCATCGACCAGCAGATAGCGGATCTTGTTCTGCCAGCGCTCGCGCACCTCCTGATTGCTCTTGAGCAGCAGGGTCGGCATCACGATGAGGTCGTCAAAATCCAGCGCGTTATAGGCCACCATCTGGCGGTGATAACGCTCGTAGAGCTGGGCCATCAGCACCTCTTCCGGCCCGCGGGCGATGCGCATGGCGCGGGCTGGCAGGATAAGGTCGTTCTTCCAGTTGGAGATTTGGCTGATAAGGGCCGAGAGCTTGTCCTTGTCGTTGTCGAGCTCGTCTTCAGTCAATTCTTTCAGCAGCGCCAGCTGGTCGGTGTCATCGAACAGGGAGAAGTTCGCCTTGAGATTCAGGCTCTTGTGCTCACGACGAATGATATCGAGACCCAGGGTATGGAAGGTGGAGACCATCAGCCCCCGCGCCTCCTTACGTCCCAGGGTCTGGCCGACCCGCTCCTTCATCTCCCGCGCCGCCTTGTTGGTAAAGGTGACCGCAGCGATGTTGCGCGCACTGTAGCCGCACTGCTGCACCAGATAGGCAATCTTGTTGGTGATGACGCGGGTCTTGCCCGATCCGGCACCCGCCAGCACCAGGCAAGGGCCGGAGACATACTTGACCGCTTCGTTCTGATTGGGGTTGAGCTTCATGGGCCGGATCTCTTGGCTTATGATGAGGGGCGGCATTGTACCAGAAATCACCCGACGAGCCGTACCTGCTGCACGGCAGGCAACCGCCCATCGGGCTTATCGCGCCTTGTGTTCGGGCGCTATTTTCAGGATCATGGCCGACCTTTCGAGATGATGACTTTTTCCAGATGATGAGGGGAGCATGAATCAGCAACAGCACGACCAACTGCGCAGCCAGTTTCCGGCCTTGGCGCAGGAGGTAAACGGCCACCCTCTGGTCTATCTGGACAACGCCGCCACCACCCAGAAACCGCAAGCGGTACTGGATGCCATCGCTCACTACTATCGGGTCGACAACGCCAACGTGCACCGTGCCGCCCACGCCCTGAGTGGCCGCGCGACCCGCGCCTTCGAAGCTGCCCGCGAGACGGTCGCCCGCTTTATCAATGCGCCCCGCAGCCACGAAGTTATCTGGACCCGTGGTACCACAGAAGCGATCAATCTGGTGGCCCAGAGCTGGGGGATGAGCGAGCTCAAGGCGGGGGACGAAATCATCCTCAGCACGCTGGAGCACCACGCCAACATCGTCCCGTGGCAGCTGGTCGCCCAGCGTACCGGCGCGGTGATCCGGGTCATCCCCCTCGATGAGCGGGGCGATCTCGATCTGGCCGCCTATCACGCCATGCTGGGGCCACGCACCCGGCTGGTGAGCGTGGCCCACGTATCCAATGCCCTCGGTACTGTCAATCCGGTCACCCGGATGGTGGCTGCCGCCAAAGCGGTTGGCGCCGTGACGCTGATCGACGGCGCCCAGGCGGTGGCTCATCTCGAGGTGGATGTGCAAGCCATCGGTTGCGACTTCTACGCCTTCTCCGGCCACAAGCTCTATGGCCCGACCGGCATCGGTGTGTTGTGGGGCCGCACCGAGCTATTGGAGCGGATGCCGCCCTGGCAAGCCGGTGGCGAGATGATCGATCGGGTCAGTTTCAGCGGCACCACCTTCAATACCCTGCCCTTCAAATTCGAGGCGGGCACCCCCCATATCGCTGGCGCTATCGGCCTCGCCGCCGCCATCGACTTTGTGATGGGGCAAGATCGGCAATGGCTCGCCAGCCATGAGCAGACACTGACCGACTATCTGGTCGCTGGCCTGCAACAGGTGCCGGGGCTGCGTCTGGTCGGCGAACCCGGCCAACGCGCCGGTGCGGTCTCTTTCTTGCTCGACGACATCCACCCGCAAGATGCTGCTACCCTGCTCGATATGCAGGGGATCGCCCTGCGAGTCGGCCATCACTGCGCCATGCCGCTGATGGAGTCGCTCGGGATCGGCGGCACCATGCGCGCCTCGCTGGCCTGCTACAACAATCGGGACGATGTCGACGCCCTGCTGGCCGCCCTGCACAAACTCAGTGACTTCTTCTAAGGCAGACAACCGAATGAGTGACCTCGCAAGCTATACCCAGATTGGCCTTGAGCCCAACGCCGACACCATCCGCCAGCAGTTTGCCGCCGCCCACGGCTGGGAGAACCAGTACCGGCTCATCATCCAGCTCGGCAAGCAGCTGCCAGCGCTACCCGGCGAATGGCAGCAGGAGGAGTTCCGCCTCAAGGGGTGTGAAAGCCAGGCTTGGCTGAAGGGAGAACAAAGCGAGGATGGCTGCTGGCACTTTGCCTGTGATTCCGATGCTCGCATCGTGCGTGGCCTCATCGTCATCGTGCTGGCGGCACTCAACCACCAATCGTCTGCGGCGATCCAGGCTTTTGATATGGAAGGGTATTTCACCGAACTGGGACTTGAGAAACACTTGAGCCCGTCACGAGGTAACGGGCTCAGAGCGATCGTGCTGGCGATCCGGGAGCAAGCGGTCTAACCCGCCTTGTTCAGTGGTCGATTAGGCTTCGCCAATCGACCCAGCGTCTTCATTCCCGGCCTCTTTCTCGGCGCGGGCACCCCGCTCGGCAATCTTCTTCAATACCCGGGACGCGGCAACCAGCCCGAAGGTTGCCGTCACCGGCGTCACGGCGCCAAAGCCGGAGGCGCAATCCATCTTCATGGTGCCATCGCTGGCCGCCTTGGCCTGACAGGTGCCACCATTGCCATCCGGATAACTCAGCTGCTCGGTTGAGAAGACACACTCCACCCCGAATTTGCGCGCCGGATTCTTGCTGAAGTTGTGCAACCGGCGCAGGTCGGAGCGCACCTTGGCGGCCAGCGGATCCTGAATGGTCTTGGCCAGATCGGCCACGGTGATTTGGGTCGGATCCATCTGCCCGCCAGCACCACCCGCCACAATCACCGGGATCTTGTTGCGCTTGCAGAAGGCAATCAGCGCCACCTTGGCCTTGACCGAGTCGATGGCGTCCACCACATAGTCAAACTCCCGCTTGATATGCTCGGCCAGGTTGTCGGCGGTGACGAAATCGTCCACCTCGATCACTTCGCAATCCGGATTGATGGCGCGAATGCGCTCGGCCATCACCTCGGTCTTGAGGCGACCAACCGTCCCCTGCATGGCGTGGATCTGGCGATTGGTGTTGGTGATGCAGATATCGTCCATGTCGATCAGGGTGATCTGGTTGATACCGGCGCGGGCCAGCGCCTCGGCCGCCCAGGAGCCCACGCCGCCGATCCCCACCACACAGACCTTGGCCTGGCTAAAGGAACGCAGGGCGTTCTGACCATAAAGACGGGCAATGCCCCCGAATCGCTGTAGATATTCTGCTTTCATACCACCACCTTGCTTGAGGGCGGCCATTATAACGGCAACCACCGCCAGCCGCGATGGCAGAACCGGAGAAAATCGGGGAGGAAAAACAGGGAAAACGGCAGAGAAGAGGGAATAAAAGGTCAGTTATCAGACGACTTTCTGAATTGCTGCCAATAAAAAACCCCGCTCGATGAGCGGGGTTTCTTGTATTGGGTGCCTGGCAGTG
>OERN01000123.1_pt1 | contig 24137 bp, 24 predicted proteins | sample 1540061 | NCBI WGS metagenome assembly OERN01 (sample SAMEA3891241, study PRJEB23780) | metagenome | biome: terrestrial biome; feature: animal house; material: water of meat washing | place: Italy | collected 2015-05-12 | reverse complement strand
TAAGATATAACTCATTGAGATGTGTCATAGTATTCGTCGTTAGAAAACAATTATTATGACATTATTTCAATGAGTTATCTATTTTTGTCGTGTACAGAGAAAAGTCATATAACCATATGCCAACGTACCACGTAATTTATCATTAAACTTCTGTGTTAAACCGACAGTAATTGAGTCAAACTCACTTTGTTCAATACTTGTGCCTGTTGCAACTACGCCAGGGTTAGTAAAGGATACAAAGCTGCTATCACCTTTGACATGGTAGTAGTCGGCTTTTACAGAAGTTACAGGGGTGATGTCAAATTTGGCACCAACACCTACGCCATACGCCCACTCTTCTTGATTTTGAATACGTTTTTCATGCGCCATTGCACGTCCACTGACTGAAAGTGCATCATTAAACTTATGATTCAGTCGTCCTGTAAATGCAGGCATACGTTGGCTCATGCTGGCATCTTTCGGGTCTTCCACTGCCGCGACTAAGTTAGTATTTGGCGTGAATTTATGGGTATAACGCACTTGAGGTGTACGTTTAATTGAAGCACCCACATAAGCCAAAGCATCAATCGTTTCAGGGATATAGTCTGGAGTCGCAAAGTTTGACCACGTTTGACCAATTAACCAGTTACCATAGTTTAAATACGCATGACGAATACGTAAATTATCAAGGTTTGCACCGCCTAAAAAGTCGACCTCAATTTTGGCATTTAAGTTCTGATCGGCGACTGGTGCTTTAAAGTCCAAACCTAATCGCGTTGCTGAAAGAGTTGATCTTAAACGATCGCTATTTTCAGCATTTCCTTCTAAAGGTACGCTATTGATTTGGTTATATGGCATATCACGAGCGCCACCTTCAGCCTGATACGATGCGTCCGCGCGAACATTACCGTATAAGTTGAACTCTGCCCCACCTTTGGTCAAACCTAAACCCGTTTTTTCAACTGTTTTTGGCGTCGTCAACACTTGACGTTCAACAGTGCTCAATTGAACAGCTTGCTGCTGTTGTTGCTGCGTATTCTGTTGAAGCATTTGTTTTAACGCATTAATTTCATTTCTAAGTTGCTCAATCTCTGCCGTCGTATTGGTTTGTGCATGTAATGCTGCACTACTTAACATGGATAAAGTGACAACTAAAACGTTCTTCTTAAATTGTTTCATTCAACACGGGTCCTGTGTATTTAAGTCTGTCCTGACTTTTACTCTTTAATATTTAGCTCTCTTTTTCATCGCTGTTTTCTAACGCAATGCATTTCTTTTAATACTTTAAAATGAAACTTTTTATCGCATTAAAAATCGCGTTAAAAAACAACTTATAAAAAGCAAATTGATTTTAACAGTTCATACAGTTTTTGAAATGAGCCTACTACTAATGCACTAGACTCATGGGTTCAGTATTATTTAATTGGCTGTGGATTTAACTGCATCAAACACTTGTTTTGATTTGGTTTTTTCACCATCTACAGACACTTTTAAGTTGACCATAAACACTGCCAAAGCCGCAATCACACCAGGTATCGCAATCACGAGAAAATTCATTTGATGTGGCAACTCAAAAGTTAACAATGCACCTGTCAGTACAGGCCCAACAATTGCGCCAATGCGTCCTATGCCTGAAGCCCAGCCCATACCTGTAGAGCGCACCGCAGTTGGATAGAACTGTGCGACAAAGGTATACAGTAGAATTTGTGAGCCAATAGTTGCTGCGCCTGCAATCGCAATTAAACCGTACAGCACCATTTGTGGACTGTTGAAACCGAGTAGAATCAGTGCAATAGCACCCACGGTGAACATGGTTGTCAAAACTGGTTTTAAGTGGAAACGGTCTGCGAGCGCACCACCGCCAATCGCTCCAACCATACCGCCAATATTTAAAGCAAATAAGAAAATCATACTTGCACCAAGCGAATAGCCTGCTTGAATCATCAGTTTTGGTAACCAGCTTCCAAGCGCATAGACCATGAGCAGGCACATAAAGAATGCCACCCAAAACATCATGGTGCTAAAGGTACGACCTTGTTGGAACAATGCCTTTAATGGAGCATCATCACCTGCAACAGGTTCGTTGAGCTTAAATGTCGTTTCTGGCTGAATTGCTTGCTCCGGTGCAATTTTTTGCACAATTTCACGGACTTTTTCAGTTTCACCCTTTTTAGTCAGGAACATTAAAGACTCAGGTAGAAACTTCCAAAGAATCGGCAAAGCCAAAAATGGAATGATGGCAATATAGAACATGATTTTCCAACCATAGTCTGTTACCAACCATGCACCCAGTAAAGCTGAGGTCATGCCGCCAATAGCATAGCCACTGAACATAACCGCAACGAGTGTGCTACGAATACGCTTCGGAGCATATTCAGTCATGAGTGCGACCACGTTTGGCATCACCCCACCAATGCCAAGTCCCGCAAGAAAACGTAAAATACCAAACTCAATAGGATTGCTTGCAAATGCGCCTAGAAAGGTGAAGCCACTAAAAATAGCCACACAAATCATAATGGTCTTTTTACGGCCCAATTTGTCAGACAACGTACCAAAGCTCATTGCACCGAACATCATGCCAAACAATGCGGTACTCGCAAGTAAGCCTGCTTGTACTGCACTGAGTCCCCACTCTTGCATCAGAAGTGGCAGTGCCACGCCATAGATGACTAAATCATAACCGTCAAAAATAATAATCAGTAGACACCAAATGAGTACACTCCAATGAAAGGGCGTAAATTTGGCTTCATCGACCACCGTGTTGATGTTAACTGGATTTGTATTCACTTTAAGCCTCCTGCTTGCGAATGTTTGTTGCTGTGCACATTGCAGCAAAAGTAGCTTTCTTGTCCAAAACCGAATAACTCTATATTTATACCTTTAAGGTCGGTTAAGGTTTTTATTGTTTTAAATAAATAGCTTATATAACCAATGATTGCAGCGAGAGACAAAAAATAAGCAAAACCAAGCGAAAATGACTATAAAAAAAGCCATCCCCAAGGATGGCTGAAATGGCTCGTTTTAAAGTGTAGACGTTAAAAGTATCGTGGAATTTAAATCCCCAAGTTTAGATAAATGCGCGGTCATATTTGATCGCTTCAAGGTCATAGACCTGATAAATACAATCAAATAATGAACGAATATCTTCGCTTTCATCCATGGAACGAATCGCCAGAAAAATGGGGCTAGTCGCTGCATCATCTAAGATTGGAATATAGTTCAAATGCGGCAGTTGAATGGTTCGTGCACTTTCTGGAACCACACAAATTCCTTCTCCGGCTGCAACCAACCCTAGTGCCAACTGTATTTCACGAACTTCTTTTAAATGTTTGGGTTCCAGTCCATATTCTGAAAACAGCCCTTGGACTTGAGTAGAAAAGTTTGGCTTGGGATGACTTGGATAAAGAAATAAGTTTTGATCGACCAAATCCGACAGGTACACGCCTTGTTTTTGCGCCGTCAAAGGATGACTAGAATGTGCCGCTAACATCAACGGTTCTTCACGCAGTAAAACCCGACGCACAGCAGGATCGGAAATGCGTAAGCGTCCAAAACCAACATCAATCCGCCCTTCTTTTAAGGCCTGAATTTGGTCTTTGGTACTCATTTCAATCAATTCGATTTTTAAATGTGGCTGCTGTTGGCGAAATAAATACACAATTTTAGGCAATAAACCATATAACAATGAACCTACAAAGCCCATAGTCACCGTTTTTTCAACCAAGCCTACACGTTGTGTCATGGCTTTGACTTCTTCGGCATTAGACAAAAGTTTAACAGCGTGTTGATAGAAGAATTGTCCTGCTTCCGTGGTCTTGAGTGGACGGCTGCCACGTTCAAATAATTGCACACCCAATTCAGCCTCCAGATTTTGTATCTGGCGGCTTAAAGGAGGCTGTGCAATGAATAATTTTTCAGCAGCTTTGGTAAAACTCTGCTCTTCTACAACAGCTACGTAGTAGCGGAGGTGTCTCAATTCCATGACTATTTATACCTTTAAGATATATTAAAATGCTAATTTGATCTTCGACAGTTCATATTTATTCTTTTAAGGTATATCAAATCAGGTACACAACGCAAGGCTGCGCAGAGTTAAGATGTATAAATCTATAGAAACCTTACTCGTCGAAATCCCCACTATTCGCCCACACAAAATGGCGGTAGCGACTATGCAAACGCAAACGCTTGTCTTGGTGAAAATCAGCACTGAAGATGGCTTTGTCGGTTGGGGTGAAGCGACAACGATTGGTGGACTGGGCTACGGTGAAGAAAGTCCAGAAAGCATTAAGACCAATATTGAAACTTATTTTGCACCTTTATTGAAGTCCCTTAAAGCTCAAAACATCGCACAAACCATGCGTGCTTTGAAAAAGAATATTAATGGTAACCGTTTTGCCAAATGTGCAATTCAAACCGCTCTACTCGACATCCAAGCGCAACGTTTAGATTTACCTCTTTCTGAAGTATTGGGTGGCCGTTTACGTGACAGCTTACCTGTACTTTGGGTATTGGCATCTGGTGATACTGAAAAAGATATTGCTGAAGCTCAAAAAATGATTGAGGCAAAACGCCACAATATTTTCAAACTTAAAATCGGTTCACGCCGTGTAGAAGAAGATGTTGAACATGTTCTTGCGATTAAACAAGCACTGGGTTCAGACATTTCCATCCGTGTCGATGTGAACCGTGCATGGTCTGAGCTAGATGCGATTAAGGGTATTCAACTCCTACAAAATGGTGGTGTTGACCTGATTGAACAACCCTGTGCAATCGACAACATTGATGCGATGCAGCGTTTAACACGACGTTTTGATCTTGCCATCATGGCGGATGAATCGCTCATGGGACCAAGCTCAGCCTACCGTTTAGCCAAAACCAATGCGGCCTCTGTTTTTGCAGTCAAAGTGGCTCAGTCTGGTGGACTAATTGAAGGTCATGAAGTCGCGAAGATTGCCAACTTAGCAGGCATAGATTTGTATGGCGGAACCATGCTTGAAGGTGCAGTCGGCACGATTGCTTCGGCACATTTGTTCTCGACCTTTGAAAATTTAGCCTATGGCACCGAGCTATTCGGCCCACTGCTGTTAACCCAAGATATTTTAAAAACCCCACTTCAATACACTGACTTCACTTTGCACTTACCCCAAGGCAAAGGACTCGGTATTGAACTGGATGAAAACAAGATTGATCAGCTGCGCCGCGCTTAAGCGACGTCTTAACCGTTTAGGAGTTATACATGCTTTTTCACGTACGTATGGATGTAAACATTCCACTGGATATGCCTGCTGAAACTGCCAGTGAAATTAAAGCAGTCGAAAAAGCATATTCGCAAGAGCTACAAGCTCAAGGCAAATGGCGACATATTTGGCGTATTACAGGTCAGTACTCAAACATCAGCATTTTTGATGTAGACAGCAATGAAGAGCTACACAACATTTTGCAAGGTTTACCCCTGTACCCGTATATGAATATTGAAGTGATGCCTTTAAACCGACATCCATCGTCTATTCGAGAAGATGATCGTTAATTGAAAAAAGATTTTATGCAATTTAATCACTGGAACGTAGTGAATATTCCAGTGAAAGAAATTAACAAGGAACGTGGCAGCTAAGCTTTTAAAGAAATCAATAAAGCTAGCCACCACACAGCAAACATACTTAAGGAGCAATAGTATGAATCGTCAACAGATTGATGCATTAGTCAAAACAATGAATGTGGATACAGCAACAGGTTCTGTAGACGCGCGTACTCAACAAATTGTGGTTCGCCTATTGGGTGACTTATTCCAAGCGATTGAAGACTTAGATTTGAGCCAAACTGAAGTTTGGAAAGGTCTTGAATACTTTACGGATGCAGGCCAAGCCAACGAACTCGGTTTACTTGCGGCCGGACTTGGTCTTGAGCACTATCTTGACTTACGTGCAGATGAAGCCGATGCCAAAGCAGGCATTACAGGCGGAACACCACGTACCATCGAAGGTCCTTTATACGTGGCTGGCGCACCTGAATCGGTTGGTTTTGCGCGTATGGATGATGGTTCTGAAGAAGGCAAAATTCCGACTTTAATTATTGAAGGGACAGTGACTGACACTGATGGTCAGATTATTGAAGGTGCAAAAGTTGAAGTGTGGCATGCCAATAGCTTAGGCAACTACTCTTTCTTCGATAAGTCACAATCAGACTTCAATCTACGTCGTTCAATCATTAGCGACCAAGATGGTAAATACGTTGCTCTCACCACGATGCCTGTCGGTTATGGTTGCCCACCAGAAGGGACAACTCAATTTGTATTGAACAAGTTAGGCCGTCACGGTAACCGCCCTTCGCACGTACATTACTTCGTATCTGCACCAGGCTACCGTAAGTTAACCACCCAATTCAACATTGAGGGTGACCAATACCTGTGGGATGACTTTGCATTTGCAACACGTGAAGGCTTAGTGGCTACCGCTGTCGATATTACCGATGAAGCTGAAATTGCGCGCCGTGGTTTAAGTGGTCCATTCAAACACATTCAATTCAATGTTGAACTGGTGAAAGACCAAGCGGCTGCACCATCAACTGAAGTTGAACGTCGTCGCGCTAGCGCTTAATTACCCTTGGAACCGAAATAGCCACTGCAAAGTCGCATTTCGGGGACTTCCTCACTTTTGGAAAGTCGGAGAACGGACATGCCACGTATCCCAGTTATTAATACTAGCCATCTCGATCGTATCGATGAATTACTTGTCGACAACTTTGAAACAGGCGAATTCAAACTTCATCGTTCAGTGTTTACTGATCAAGCCCTTTTTGACCTAGAAATGAAGTATATCTTCGAGGGTAACTGGGTTTACTTGGCACACGAAAGCCAAATTCCAAATAACAATGACTATTACACGACGTATATTGGCCGTCAGCCGATTCTGATTGCACGTAACCGTAATGGTGAACTCAATGCCATGATCAATGCCTGTTCACACCGTGGTGCACAGCTTTGTCGTAATAAACGTGGCAATAAAGCAACCTATACATGCCCTTTCCATGGTTGGACATTTAACAACTCAGGCAAGCTTTTAAAAGTTAAAGATCCAGCAGATGCAGGTTATTCAGACTGTTTTAACCACGAAGGTTCACATGATCTGAAAAAAGTTGCACGTTTTGGCAACTATAAAGGTTTCTTGTTCGGTAGCTTAAATCCAGATGTTCCCTCTTTAGAAGAATACTTAGGCGAAACCAGCAAAATCATTGACATGATTGTGGATCAATCTGAGCAAGGTCTTGAAGTTTTACGTGGCGCGTCTACCTACACTTATGAAGGCAACTGGAAACTAACTGCAGAAAATGGCGCAGATGGTTATCACGTTTCAGCGGTGCACTGGAACTATGCAGCGACCACGCAACAACGTAAAGAAAAACAAGCGGGTGACAACATCCGTGCCATGAGCGCAGGCGCTTGGGGCAAACAAGGCGGTGGTTCATACGGTTTTGACAATGGTCACATGCTGCTTTGGACACAGTGGGCGAATCCAGAAGACCGTCCAAACTTCCCGAAAGCCGACGAATATTCTGAAAAATTTGGCGAAGCAATGTCGAAGTGGATGATTGAGCGCTCACGCAACCTTTGTCTTTATCCAAACGTCTATTTGATGGATCAGTTCGGTTCACAAATTCGCGTACTTCGCCCAATTTCAGTTAATAAAACTGAAGTCACGATTTACTGTATCGCACCTGTAGGTGAAAACGCGGAAGCTCGTACGCGCCGTATTCGCCAGTACGAAGACTTCTTCAATGCCTCAGGCATGGCAACACCAGATGATTTAGAAGAATTCCGTGCATGCCAAGCGGGCTACGCAGGCATTGAACTGGAATGGAATGATATGTGCCGCGGTTCAAAACATTGGATTCATGGCCCAGATGATGCTGCTAATGAAATTGGTCTAAAACCAAAACTTTCAGGTGTAAAAACTGAAGATGAAGGCCTCTACCTTGCTCAGCACCAACACTGGTTAGACATGATGAAAATTGCAATTGCCAATGAAAAAGCACTGGCTGTTGAAACTGCAAATGAACAAGGAGAAGTGGCATGAATGCTCCTACAACACTTAATACCGTTAGCATCGAACAAATCAGTCAGTTTCTGTATCAAGAAGCACGCTTTTTAGATGATGAACAATGGGACGATTGGCTTGCATGTTATGCCCCTTCTGCATCGTTTTGGATGCCTGCATGGGATGACGACGATACCCTGACTACGGATCCGCAGTCTGAAATTTCACTGATTTACTACCCAGACCGCCAAGGTTTAGAAGACCGTGTGTTCCGCATTAAAACTGAACGCTCTTCTGCGACCATGCCAGACACACGTACTTGTCACAATGTGAACAATATCGAAGTGATTGAGCGTGATGGCGATAAAGTTACCGTCCGTTTTAACTGGAATACGCTGAGCTTCCGCTACAAAACCAGTTATAGCTACTTTGGTATGTCACGCTATGAAATCGATTTTTCAGGTGAAAAACCACAAATTTTAAGCAAATACGTAGTACTGAAAAATGATTACATCAACCAAGTGATTGATGTTTATCACCTCTAAGTTTTAGCCACACATCCTTAGTATGCTTTCAGCCAAATGGAGTTTTGGCTGAGAGTTCCAAGTTTCAACGTTTTTAAAGGATATTCAGCCATGTCAAACCACAATGTTGCACTTCAATTTGAAGATGGCGTAACGCGTTTTATTACCGTGACTCAAGGTGAGTCTTTATCAGATGCCGCTTACCGCCAAAAAATTAACATTCCGCTAGACTGCCGTGATGGTGCGTGTGGGACTTGCCGCGCTTTTTGCGAATCTGGTAGTTATGACATGCCTGAAGAGACGTATATTGAAGATGCGTTAACACCTGAAGAAGCGGCACAAGGCTATATTTTGGCTTGCCAATGCCGTCCAAGCTCGGATGCCGTATTCCAAATTCAAGCTTCATCTGAAGTCTGCAAAACTGAAATTCACCAGTACCAAGGCACTTTAGTCGCTGTTGAAAACTTATCAGAATCGACCATTACTTTTGATATTCAGCTTGATGAAGGTCAACCTGATATTCACTTCCTAGCGGGTCAATATGTCAACGTCGGCATTCCAGAGACAGCAGAAACGCGTTCATATTCATTTAGCTCGAAACCAGGTAACCGTTTAACAGGTTTTGTGGTACGTAACGTGCCGAATGGCAAAATGAGTAGCTTTTTAAGTAGTACTGCCAAAGCGGGCGACAAAATGACTTTTACTGGTCCATTTGGTAGCTTCTACCTGCGTAATGTAGTGCGTCCTGTTGTCATGCTTGCAGGCGGTACAGGTATTGCCCCTTTTATGTCTATGCTGCAAGTCTTAGAAGAAAAAGGCGCAGAACACCCTGTGCGTTTAGTATTTGGCGTGACCAATGATTTTGACTTAGTTGCTTTAGAACAACTGGATGCACTTCAAGCCAAACTCCCATGGTTTGAGTACCGTACCGTTGTTGCAAGTCCAGACTCTGCACACGAGCGTAAAGGTTATGTGACGGGTCACATCGACAATGAATGGCTCAATGGCGGTGACGTCGATGTCTACCTTTGCGGTCCTGTCCCTATGGTTGATGCTGTTCGCGGTTGGTTAGATAGCGAAGGCGTAAAGCCTGCAAACTTCCTGTTTGAAAAATTCTCTGCAAACTGATTGGGGCCACTTCTCATGTCTGATCGTCAAAGATTTTTAAACAAAGTCGTAATTGTGACTGGTGCTGCTCAAGGCATTGGTCGCGGTGTTGCTCTCCAAGTCGCTGATGAAGGTGCGCAAGTTGTCTTAGCTGACTTATCTGACTATGTCAATGAAACATTAGCAGAAATTGAAGCGCATCAAGGCGATGCAATCACAGTCAAAGCCAACCTTGAAACCTTCGCAGGCGCACAAAGTGTTGTAGACAAAGCACTTGAGGTCTATGGCCGTGTCGATGTGCTCATCAACAACGTCGGCGGTGCAATTTGGATGAAACCTTTTGAAGAGTTTTCTGAAGAAGAAATCATCAAAGAAGTGAATCGCTCATTATTTCCAACGCTGTGGTGTTGTCGTGCTGTTTTACCTGAAATGATTAAAAATCAAAAAGGTACGATTGTAAATGTGTCTTCTATAGCGACTCGTGGCATTAACCGTGTGCCCTATTCGGCATCCAAAGGTGGGGTTAATGCCCTTACTGCATCACTTGCTTTTGAGCATGCCAAAGATGGGATCCGAGTGAATGCGGTTGCTACAGGTGGAACCGAAGCACCGCCGCGTAAAGTGCCACGTAATGCAAATCCATTGTCTGAAAATGAAAAAGCGTGGATGCAACAAGTGGTTGATCAAACCATTGATCGTAGTCTTATGAACCGTTATGGCACGATTCAGGAACAAGTGAATGCGATTGTATTCCTTGCTTCAGATGATTCGTCATATATGACAGGTACAGTTGTTCCTGTTGGCGGTGGCGATCAAGGCTAATTGATCGTTATTACTTTTATATACAGGATCATGTCTGCATGGAGGCAAATGAATGGCTACCCTGTTTAAAACTTTGAAAGAAGATTGGTCTATTTCAGCCACTGTCGCAGGATTTTTGGCGGTGCTGATTTCCTATTCAGGACCACTCATTATCTTCTTTCAGGCTGCACAACAAGCTCAGGTTTCCCCGACCATGATGATTTCATGGATTTGGGGTATTTCTATTGGAGCAGCCGTGGCAGGAATCTTTCTTTCCATTAAGTTCAAAGTCCCTGTGATTACAGCATGGTCTGCACCAGGTACGGCTTTATTGGTCACCCTGTTCCCGAATATTAGCCTGAATGAAGCTGTAGCCGCTTATATCACCTCAGCCGTGGTGATTTTCCTGATCGGGATCAGTGGTTACTTTGATAAATTATTGAAATGGATTCCGCAGTCGGTGGCTGCTGGGATGATGGCAGGTATTCTATTTCAGTTTGGTTTAGGTCTGTTTAGTGCCACTAACAGTATGCCTATTATTGTATTTAGCATGCTGTTTGTCTTTTTAGTCGCAAAACGAATTTCACCACGCTATAGCATGCTTTGGGTACTGCTTTCAGGTGTAGCCTTGAGCTTTGGGCTTGGTGAAATGAATGCGGTGAGTTTAGATGTCCAACTTGCTATTCCTCAGTTCATCAGCCCTGAATGGACTTGGCACTCCACCTTAAACCTTGCCCTGCCTCTGATTTTAGTCAGTCTGACGGGACAGTTTTTACCGGGCATGGCCATCATGAAACTGAGTGGCTATGACATACCTGCCAAACCGATTATCACCACCACCAGTATTGTGTCTTTAGCTGTTGCATGTGTCGGCGGTATCACCATTGTTTTGGCGTCCATTACGGCTGCATTGTGTATGGGCAAAGATGCGCATGAGTTAAAAGAAAAACGTTATATCGCAGGCGTTGCTAACGGTATTTTCTATATTTTAGGTGGTTTGTTTGCAGGCAGTATCGTTCTGCTCTTTAGCTTGCTGCCAAAAGAGCTTGTTGCCGCTTTGGCTGGCTTGGCTTTATTGGGTGCCATTTCAACCAATATCGCTGTAGCCATGAAAGATGAATCTCAACGAGATTCTGCACTCATTACTTTTTTAGCTACAGCTTCAGGTATGCACTTTTTAGGTCTAAGTTCCGTTTTTTGGGGCATCGTCATTGGTTTAACTGCGCATCTAATTTTAACCAAACGCAGCCCTGACGTTTCAGCTTTAGCTTCAACACCAAGCTCCAATCCAAGTTCTAAAAGTTAATAGGTACGTTGTGCCTAGGACAATATTATGATTGATAAAAGTTCAGCTTCTTTAACAGAAGCACTTTCGCAAATAAAGGATGGCTCAACCATCATGATCGGTGGTTTTGGTACCGCAGGGCAACCTGCTGAACTGATTGATGGCTTAATTCAACTCGGCATTAAAGACCTTACAATCGTCAGCAACAATGCTGGTAATGGCGATTATGGTTTAGCCAAGCTACTGAAAGCGGGTGCCGTGAAAAAAGTCATCTGTTCGTTCCCACGTCAGTCCGACTCTTGGGTCTTCGATGAACTCTATCGTGCAGGCAAAATCGAATTGGAACTGGTACCACAAGGCAACTTGGCCTGTCGTATTCAAGCCGCAGGCATGGGGTTGGGCGCAGTCTTTACCCCAACAGGTTATGGCACCTTATTGGCCGAAGGCAAAGAAACCCGTCACATCGACGGTAAAGATTATGTACTGGAATATCCAATCAAAGCTGACTTTGCTTTGATTAAAGCCCAACAAGGCGACCGTTGGGGTAACTTGGTCTACCGCAAATCGGCACGTAACTTCGGCCCGATTATGGCTATGGCGGCAGGTGTAACCATTGCCCAAGTGTCTGAAGTGGTAGAACTGGGTGAATTAGACCCTGAACACATCATCACCGCAGGTATTTTTGTTCAACACGTGGTGCAGGTCCAACCTGAACCTGTTGCTGTGTAATCGGGAGAACATCATGAGCTATCAAAAACTCAGCCGCAATCAGATTGCGGAACGTGTCGCACAAGATATTCCAGATGGTGCGTATGTCAATCTCGGGATTGGCTTACCGACCAAGATTGCCAGTTACTTACCAAGTGACAAAGACGTGTTCTTACATTCTGAAAATGGCTTATTGGCTTTTGGTCCACCACCTGAAAAAGGTCAAGAAGACCCTGAGTTGATTAACGCAGGTAAAGAATATGTGACCATGCTGCAAGGCGGTAGCTTTTTCCATCACGGTGACTCTTTTGCCATGATGCGTGGTGGTCACTTAGATATTGCCGTTCTGGGCGCCTTTCAAGTGGCAGCCAATGGTGACTTGGCCAACTGGCATACCGGTGCACCCGATGCGATTCCTGCCGTCGGTGGTGCGATGGACTTAGCCGTTGGTGCTAAAAAAGTCTTTATCACCACTGACCATGTGACCAAACAAGGTGAGCCAAAGATCGTGGCTGAACTGAGCTATCCAGCTACAGGTTTGAAATGTGTTGATCGCATCTACACCGACCTGTGCGTGATTGATGTTAAGCCTGAAGGTTTAAAAGTGCTTGAGAAAGTGGATGGTTTAAGCTTTGCAGAATTGCAGGCGATGACGGGTGCTCCGTTGGTGGATGCGACACAACAGAATTAATGATTTGAATCTCCCTAAATCCCCCTTTGCTAAAGGGGGACTTCTCTAGCATCAAGTGCGGTAGGTCTCCCTCCTTTTTAAAGGAGGGATTAAGGGAGGATTAAGAGAAGAATAGATATGAAAAACGCTTACATTATTGATGCCATCCGTACCCCATTCGGCCGTTATGCCGGTGGTTTAGCCCCAGTTCGTGCTGATGACCTGGGTGCATTCCCAATTCAAGCCTTGATGCAACGTAATCCTAGCGTGGACTGGAAACAGGTAGATGATGTGATCTACGGCTGTGCCAACCAAGCGGGAGAAGACAACCGGAATGTCGGACGCATGTCTGCACTGCTTGCAGGCTTACCTGTCGAAGTTCCAGCCACAACGGTGAATCGCTTATGTGGCTCATCACTCGATGCGATTGCCATGGCAGCGCGTGCCATTAAAGCCGGCGAAGCAGATTTAATCATCGCAGGTGGCGTCGAAAGTATGTCTCGTGCACCTTTTGTCATGGGTAAGTCAGAAACCGCATATGGCCGTAGTCAAAAGATTGAAGACACCACTATGGGCTGGCGTTTTATTAATCCTAAGCTTAAAGCGATGTATGGTGTAGACACCATGCCGCAAACCGCGGAGAACGTAGCACAACAATTTAATATTGATCGCGCAGATCAAGACCAGTTTGCCTTGGCGAGTCAACAGCGCACCGCAACCGCGCAAGCTCAAGGCTTTTTTACACATGAAATCATCCCTGTGAATATTGCACAGCGTAAGGGTGATCCAATTGTGATCGACACCGATGAACATCCACGTGCATCGACCACATTAGAAGGTTTGGCGAAACTGAAGCCAGTCGTCACAGCAGAAGGCACCGTCACAGCGGGAAACGCGTCAGGCATCAATGACGGTGCGGCTGCTGTACTGATTGCTTCGGAACAAGCGGTTGAACAGTACCAGCTTAAACCGCGTGCCAAAATCATTGCTTCAACAGCAGTGGGTGTAGAACCACGCATTATGGGTTTTGCACCTGCACCTGCCATCAAGAAGCTCCTCAAACAAGCCAATCTGACATTAGAGCAGATGGATGTGATTGAGCTGAATGAAGCCTTTGCGGCACAAGCACTAGCCGTTACCCGTGATTTAGGTCTGGCAGACGATACGACCCAAGTGAATCCAAATGGTGGTGCAATTGCGATCGGTCATCCACTCGGTGCATCGGGTGCGCGTTTAGTCACCACAGCTTTAAATCAATTGGAACAGACGGGTGGAACCTATGCGCTATGTTCGATGTGTATTGGGGTTGGTCAAGGCATTGCAATGATTATTCAGCGGGTTTAAAGCAGAGTTAAGGATAGCGATCATGAGCCAGTTATATGCCAGCTTATTTTACCAAAACGAGGTGACTGAAATTTTCAGTGATCGCGCATTGGTGTCATACATGATTGAGGCTGAAGTTGCCTTGACACAAGCGCAGGCTCAGGTCGGTGTCATTCCAGAATCTGCAGCAACAGCAATTTCCCAAGTTGCCCAGACTGCGATTGATCAGATTGACTTTGATGCTTTAGCTATTGCTACAGGCTTGGCGGGCAATATTGCGATTCCTTTTGTGAAGCAATTGACTGCGATTGTGAAACAAAGTGATGAAGATGCTGCGCGTTATGTGCATTGGGGCGCAACCAGTCAAGACATTTTAGACACTGCCTGTATTTTGCAATGTCGTGCTGCAATGTCGTGCTGCAATGACGCATGTTGAAGCTTTAATTCACCAATGTTACCGCACTGCATTGACCCAAGCTGAACAGTATCGCTCACAAGTGATGATTGGACGCACATGGTTGCAGCAAGGGTTGCCGATTACTTTGGGGCATAAATTTGCGCGCTGGGCTTCGGCATTTTATCGTGATTTAGCCCGTATTGAAGCCATGAAAGCGCGTGTTTTTACTGCTCAATTGGGCGGTGCCGTTGGTTCATTGGCATCTTTGCAGAATCAAGGCACAGCAGTTGTGCAAGCATTTGCAGCGCAGTTACAACTTTCAGTTCCAAGCTGTACATGGCATGGCGAGCGCGACCGTATTGTCGAAGTGGCAAGTGTTGTTGCGATGGTGACAGGTAGCTTGGGCAAAATGGCACGTGATTGGTCTTTGATGATGCAAACCGAAATTGCAGAAATCTTTGAGCCTACTGCAAAAGGTCGTGGTGGTTCATCCACCATGCCACACAAGCGCAATCCAGTTGCGGCGGCATCGGTATTGACAGCGGCGAACCGCGTCCCTGTGTTGATGTCGAGCTTGTACCAAAGCATGGTGCAGGAACACGAACGTAGCTTAGGTGCTTGGCATGCAGAATGGCTGGCGATCCCAGAAATCTTCCAACTTTGTGCAGGTGCTTTAGCGCGCACATTGGATGTATTGCAGGGGATGCAAGTCAATGCTGAGAACATGCAGCGTAATTTGGAATGTACCCAAGGTTTAATTATGGCAGAAGCTGTAATGATGGCATTGGCACCACATATGGGGCGCTTACAGGCGCACCATGTGGTTGAAGCAGCATGTAAAACCGCCGTTGAAAAAGGTGTGCACTTAAAAGATGTGATTGCGGAATTGGATCAAGTCAAAGACTTGTTTAGCGCTGCTCAGATTTCAGAAATTTTTAAACCTGCGTCATATCTAGGCAATATTCAAGACCAGATTGATGCGGTGTTGCAAGAAGCAAAAGGAGAGGCAAAGTGAATATCACGATGACCAATCGTCAAGGCAAGACTTTATCTGTTGCAATCAGTGGGCAAGACCATGCACCTGTGATTGTATTTTCAAACTCATTGGGTACAGATAAAGGCATGTGGCAGCCACAAGTTGCTGCCTTCGAACAAAAGTTCAAAGTCGTGACTTATGACACGCGTGGTCATGGTCATAGCGATGTGATTGAGCAGACCACTGTACAAAATCTTGCAGAAGATGTGATTGATATTCTGAACGGTTTAAACATTGAAAAAGCGCATTTTTGCGGGATTTCAATGGGCGGCATGACGGCTTTGTGGCTCGGTATTCACCATGCAGATCGTTTTCATAGTATTACTGTGGCGAACTCAGCAGCCAAAATTTGGACGGAAGATGGTTGGAATGCGCGTGCAGATGCTGTGGCAGCCAATGGCTTAGCAGATTTGGTCGCGACTACGCATACACGCTGGTTTAGTGAGCAGTTTGATTATCAACACGATGCTTTGGCGCAGCGCACCATTCAATCTTTAGCGACTACGCCAGCACTGGGCTATGCAGAATCTTGCCGAGCGCTCGCGCAAGCAGATCTATCTACTCAAATTCAACAGATTCAGATTCCAACTTTAGTGATTGCAGGCGCGTTTGACCCTGTCACGACAGTGGCAGATGGCGTCTTTATGCAACAACAGATTCAAAAGAGTGAACTCGCGGTGATTGATGCATCGCATCTTTCCAATATTGAGCAACCTGAGCTGTTTAACCAAACTCTCAGTCAGTTTATTGGATCGATTCAATAGTTTAAGGATTTTTAAAAGGACTTTCAGCCCAAGGAGGCAGGTATGGCGTCTCAGGAATACGCTACTCAAAAAACGAGTATAGACGCACAAGCACTGATTAATGATGCACCGATTAGCAAATATCAGTGGTTGATCGCAATTGTATGTTTTCTCATTGTTTTTGTTGATGGTATTGATACTGCGGCAATGGGTTTTATTGCTCCAGCCTTGGCACAAGACTGGGGGATAGACCGCTCGCAACTCGGTCCTGTGATGAGTGCTGCTTTAGGCGGCATGATTATTGGTGCTTTGGTGTCTGGCCCAACCGCTGACCGCTTTGGGCGAAAGATTGTTTTAAGTGTTTCGATGCTGATTTTTGGTGGCTTTACTTTGGCATCAGCCTATGCGGCGGACTTAAATACCTTGGTGGTCCTTCGCTTTTTAACCGGTATTGGTTTGGGTGCTGCGATGCCGAATGCAACCACACTATTTTCTGAATATTGCCCGCAGCGCTCTCGCTCGCTACTCGTGACCTGTATGTTCTGTGGTTACAACTTGGGTATGGCAACAGGTGGTTTCATCAGCAGTTGGTTGATCCCAACCTTTGGTTGGCACAGCTTGTTTTTACTGGGCGGTTGGTCGCCACTGATTTTGATGATCTTGGTGATTTTCTTCTTACCTGAATCTTATCGTTTCTTGATTGTGAAAGGTCGTGACCCCGAAAAAGTTCGCAAAATTCTCACGCGTATTGCACCGACGCAAGTACATGGTGTTACTGAGTTTCATGTACCTGAAGAAAAAACGGAAGGTGGAGAGAAGAACGGTGTGTTTGGCATGCTGTTCTCTCAGAAATATGTCAAAGGCACGGTTTTATTGTGGCTGACCTATTTTATGGGTTTGGTGATGATTTATCTACTCACCAGTTGGTTACCAACCTTAATGCGTGAAACTGGCGCAACGATGGAACGTGCTGCATTTATCGGTGGTTTATTCCAGTTTGGCGGTGTCCTCAGTGCTTTATTTATTGGCTGGGCAATGGACCGTTTCAACCCGAATCGCATTATTGCAGGCTTTTACTTTGTCGCTGGGATCTTTGCCTTTGCCGTTGGTCAGAGCTTAGCAAATCCAACCTTACTTGCCATTTTAGTGCTTTGCGCAGGTGTTGCAATTAATGGTGCGCAGTCGGCAATGCCAGCACTCAGTGCTCGTTTTTATCCAACCCAATGCCGTGCAACAGGTGTGGCGTGGATGTCTGGGATTGGACGTTTTGGTGCGGTATTTGGTGCTTGGATCGGTGCGGTATTACTCGGCAATGACTGGTCGTTTACAGCTATTTTAAGTCTGCTGTTAATTCCAGCAACAGCAGCAGCAGTCGCTATTTTTGTTAAATCACTGGTCGCACATACCGATGCGACCTAATTGAGGTTTCTCCCATGAATGATGAACAACGTTATGAACAAGGAATCACCGTACGCACCGAAGTGCTGGGTGAAAAGCATGTCGGTCGTTCACTTGAGAACTTGAATGATTTCAATGCCGACTTCCAAAACTTTATTAGCCGTTTTGCGTGGGGCGAAGTCTGGTCTAGACCAGGCATGCCGCGCCACACCCGTAGCTTAGTCACCATTGCCGTGTTATTGGCATTGGGTCGTGAAGATGAACTGCGTATGCATTTACGTGCTTGTTTTAACAATGGTGTGACCAAGGACGACTTAAAAGAGTTGATTTTGCACTGTTCATTGTATGCCGGTTTACCTGCAGCCAATGCAGCTATGCACATGGCAGAAGAAGTTTTTGCAGATTTGGGTATTGCCCCGCAAAAGTTGAGCGAACAGCAGCTTAGCCAAGAACCAACCAACCAAGAGTAATGGAACAAGATTAAGAGGGACGTCACATGTCGCAACTTATTTTAGGTGCTTATGCACAACGCAATACCGAAGATCATCCGCCAGCATATGCACCCGGCTATAAAACCAGTGTATTACGCTCGCCCAAAAATGCGTTGATTTCGATTGCAGAAACTTTAACTGAAGTGACTTCACCACAGTTTAGTGCGGAACAGTTTGGGCCTAAAGATAACGATTTGATTTTGAACTATGCCAAAGAAGGTTTGCCAGTCGGCGAGCGCATTATTGTGCATGGTTATGTGCGTGATCAGTTTGGGCGCCCAGTTAAAAATGCTTTGCTCGAAGTGTGGCAAGCCAATGCTTCAGGTCGTTATCGCCATCCAAATGACCAGTTTATTGGTGCGATGGACCCGAACTTTGGTGGTTGTGGTCGCATGATGACCGATGCCAATGGTTATTTTGTGTTCCGTACCATTAAGCCAGGCCCGTACCCTTGGCGTAACCGTATTAATGAATGGCGTCCTGCACATATTCATTTCTCTTTACTTGCCGATGGTTGGGCGCAGCGCCTCATTTCGCAGTTCTACTTTGAAGGCGATACGCTGATTGATTCGTGTCCAATTATTAAAACCATTCCTTCGGAAGAACAACGTCGTGCATTGATTGCCTTGCAAGACAAGAGCAACTTTATTGAAGCAGACAGCCGTTGTTACCGCTTTGACATCACTTTACGTGGTCGTCGTGCGACTTACTTCGAAAATGATTTGACTTAATTCAGGGAGAACAACATGAACCATTGGAACTTTCAAGAATTGCATGAAACGCCATCTCAAACAGGTGGACCATACGTACACATTGGTTTGTTGCCACAACAAGCCAACATCGAAGTGTTTGAAAATAACTTTAATAACCAGTTAGTTAAAGAAAATACTTTAGGCGAACGTATTCGCTTAGAAGGTCAAGTGTTTGACGGCTTAGGTTTGCCGCTACGTGATGTATTGATTGAAATCTGGCAGGCGGATGCCAACGGCGTGTATCCAAGTGCGGCGGATATTCAAGGCAAAGCGGTCGATCCAAACTTCCTCGGTTGGGGACGTACAGGCGCAGACTTTGAAACTGGTTTTTGGAGATTCAATACCATTAAACCGGGTTCGGTTCCGGGCCGTAAAGGCACAACTCAGGCACCGCATATTGCACTGATCATCTTTGCTCGCGGGATTAACATTGGCTTGAATACCCGTGTGTATTTTGAAGATGAAGCTGAAGCCAATGCACAAGATCCTGTACTGAAAGGCATTGAGTGGGCACCGCGTCGTCAGACCTTAATTGCTAAGCGTGAAGAACGTGATGGTGAAGTGGTATATCGCTTTGACATTCGTATTCAAGGTGAAGATGAAACGGTCTTTCTAGATATCTAAGCTCATAAGCGCAAGAAAGCTTGCGCTTATGAAAGTGATAAAAGTTTATACGTGGTGATTGCATGTCCCATTGCATGAATCCCACGTATGTTTACGGCTGATGACAGAAGTCAGGCAATCGTATTGAAAATACAAGGAATCGTAATGATGACAATCAAAAAATTTGCAATGCAACTCTGCTTAAGCAGCGCTGTTCTTGCGGCAATGCCAGCAACATTTGCAGCCGAAGCGGCTCAATCTAATGCACAACACTATATGGTGAAAAACCTCAACATTGGTGATTTACCTGTCAAAACTATCGTACCGATCACTGCAAAAACGGCTGAACAAGCACTTGCACAAGCCAAAGTCATTGCCAGTAATCCAGATGTCGATTTGGCTGAGTTTCGCATCGACTTATTGGAATTTTCTGCCGACACTAAAAAAGTGATTGCACTGGGTCAGCAGCTGAATCAAATTTTAAAAGATAAACCGTTGATTGCGACCATTCGTACCCATAACGAAGGCGGAAAAATGACGGTATCTGACCAAGACTATGAAAAGATTTATCGTGACTACCTGAAAAAGCCGTTTATGCAATTGTTGGATATCGAAATGTTCCGTGATGCAGGCAGTGTAGCGAGATTAACCAAATTAGCACATGAAAAGAACGTGTTGGTGATCATGTCAAATCATGATTTTGCCAAAACCCCCGAACAACAAGAAATTGAAAACCGTCTGCTAAAACAAGATCAGATGGGTGCCGACATTCTAAAAATTGCGGTAATGCCAAAGTCAAAACAAGATGTCTTTACCCTCATGAATGCCACGTTGGCTGTGAGTCAAAAAAGTCAAAAACCACTGCTAACCATGTCGATGGGGCAGTTGGGTACGATTTCTCGTGTCGCGACTGCCAACATGGGCGGGAGCCTAAGTTTCGGCATGATTGGTGAAGCCTCTGCACCGGGTCAAATTGATGTGACTCAACTCAAACAGTTGCTGAAAACAGTACAACCGACCCCTTAATGCACTGTGTTATTCATCTTCAAGGATAGAAAAGGATTTAAAATATGAAACCATCAACTTTACGTTTGACCACATTGGTTTTGAGTTTAGCGGCATCAGGTTTTGCCAGTGCAGAAACTTATATTGTAGATCGTTATCAGGACGATACTGCAAAAGGTTCACTGCGTTGGGCGATTGAACAATCCAATGCCAATGCGGCGCAAGAAAATGAAATTCAAATCCAAGCTGTAGGTAAAGCACCCTATGTAATTAAACTGAATCAAGCTTTACCGCCAATTAAATCTTCAGTGAAGATCATTGGGACGCAATGGGACAAAACAGGCGAGTTTATTGCGATTGATGGTTCAAGCTATATTAAAGGTGAAGGCGCGAAAGCCTGCCCGGGGGCAAATCCTGAACAGTATGGTACCAATGTCCGTACTACGACTTTACCGGGTTTAGTTCTGCAAGATGTGAATGGTGTGACCTTAAAAGGTCTCGATATTCATCGTTTCTGTATTGGTGTATTGGTGAACCGCTCAAGCAATAACTTGATTCAACATAACCGTATCAGTAATAACTACGGTGGTTCAGGCGTGATGTTGACGGGTGATGACGGTAAGGGCAATCCGACCTCGACCACCACCAATAACAACAAAGTTTTGAACAACGTGTTTGTAGATAATGGCGATGGTCTTGAGCTTACCCGTGGCGCGGCATTTAACCTTGTGGCCAACAATCTATTTACTTCAACCAAAGCCAACCCAGAGCCGTCGCAAGGGATTGAAATCCTGTGGGGTAATGACAATGCGGTGGTGGGGAACAAATTTGAAAACTACTCTGATGGTTTGCAAATCAACTGGGGTAAGCGCAATTACATCGCTTATAACGAACTGACCAATAACTCAATTGGCTTTAACCTCACCGGTGATGGCAACATCTTTGACAGCAATAAAGTTCATGGTAATCGTTTAGGAATAGCCATTCGTTCAGAAAAAGATGCCAATGCCCGCACAACCTTGACCAAAAACCTAATTTGGGGCAATGGCAAAGATATTAAACGCTGTGAAGCAGGTGGTTCTTGCGTTCCGAATCAACGTTTAGGTGCCATTGTATTTGCAGTGCCTGCGCTTGAACATGCTGGCTTTGTGGGTTCTCGTGGTGGTGGCGTGGTCATTGAAGCGGCGAAACTGCAAAAAACCTGTACCCAGCCAAATGAACAAGGCTGTAATGCGATGCCAAACCAAAACATTCAAGCGCCACGTTTAAGCTATAGCAAAGGTCAAGTCACCGCTGTAGTTCAAGGGCAACCAAATCAACGCTATCAGGTTGAATTCTTTGCCAATTATCAAGCGAAGAGTCAAGAAGCAGAGCAGTATTTAGGTACTCAAGTGGTGACCACGAATGCACAAGGTCAAGGTCAAGCAATGTGGAAAGTAACAAGTAGTGTGGCCAATGTCACCGCCAATGTTACAGACCGTTTGGGGGCAACTTCTGAACTGAGTCCAGCCGTTCGCATTAAATAATAAAAACCGCATGGAAAGCTCACCTGCGTTGAGCTTTCCTCACAAAAAAGGATGTTTGGTATGCAACAACTATTAAAGCTAGGCACATTATCTTTGGCGCTTATGACTTGCCAATTGGCTTCAGCCAATGAATTTTATTCGGCAGATCGTCAATGGTTATTCGGTGATTGGAACGGTGAACGGAAGCAACTGGAAGATCAAGGTTATAAATTTACAGCATCGATTATGAGCCAAGCAGCCACCAATTTGGCTGGCGGTTATAACGATGACAATAGTTTTGACAATGCCGCGCAGCTCACACTGGGTGCCAATTTTGATTTAAATAAAATTGCAGGTTGGGAAAATACCACAGCCGGCTTAATGATTACCAAACGTGATGGTAACGCCCTAACCCTTGAACGAATTAAAGACCCTCGTGCCAGTACCTTGGGCAACAGCCAAGAAATTTATGGTCGTGGCAAAATTTGGCGCTTAACTCAGGCTTGGATCAAAACTGGATTTGATGATAACCGCGTTCAATTTAAGATTGGTCGTATGGGCATGTCGGATGACTTTAATAGTTCGCAATGTGAATTTCAGAATTTACTTTTGTGTGGCGGACAGCTTGGAAAATCCATCGGTTCGATTTGGTATAACTGGCCTGTCAGTTTATGGGGCACCAATGTTAAATACCAATTTGCACCAGACTGGTCACTTGGCGTTGGCATCTATGAAGTCAATCCAGACAATGTCAAAACAGACTCAGACAGTGATGGTTTTAACCTCGATATGGACAATGTCGAAGGGGCGACTATTCCAGTTGAACTGGCATGGAAACCTAAATTTGCCACATTTAATGGTTTACCGGGTGAATATAAACTCGGTGCACTGTATTCCACAGTAGAAGCTAAAGATGTGGGTACATCAGGAGAAATCCACGATGGTAAATATAGCTTTTGGTTGAATGCTCAACAACAACTGACTCAACACGGGGCTGTTCCGAAGCGCGGTTTATATATCAGTTTCAATGGGGTCATCAATGACCGAGACACGACCGCTGTAGAAAGTACGCAGCAATTGGCACTTTGGTACAAAGGCCCTTTTGATAGCCGCCCTAATGATTCTATTGGTTTTGGTTTGGCCAACTATGTGGTGAATGACCGTGTGACGGATAAGCAAATCGCCACTAACGAAGGCCGTGGTTATTACAGTTATGACGCGCTTGCCAGCGATTATGTCCCAATTCAACATGACGAACTCAATGTTGAGTTGAACTATACCTATCAATGGTCACCTGCGGTGATGCTCAGACCCAACCTACAATATATCTATCAACCCTCTGGCGTGAAAGAAGTGGATGATGCTTGGGTGGCGGGTCTTAGCGTTAAGGTGAATTTTTAATCGTATTTAAAGTGAAAGAGTGTTTAAAATGTAAGCAATACTGTTGCTGAGTCAGGGGCTGTTGACACTTCATCTATGCTTGCGACAACGAGTATTTTTTAGATGATACTAGGCGTGAAATACGCAATTTAGTCATTCTAAATAAGTGGTTCGCAACAACGTAGCATCAAAAAATACTCTAGTCCTAAAAGGTTGTGGCTAAAATCTTCACAGACATCGTTATGAAACTTGAAAATAGTCCCACTATTGTCATCGTTCCATGCCTTGCCTGCTCAATTTTAGCCTACAACGCAAGCCATTTATGAAATATCAACAGCCCCTAAATGTTTAGTCCCGGCATTTGATGGATCGGATCAATTTTAAAAAGTTCAGGTTCATC
>OERN01000122.1_pt1 | contig 24318 bp, 20 predicted proteins | sample 1540061 | NCBI WGS metagenome assembly OERN01 (sample SAMEA3891241, study PRJEB23780) | metagenome | biome: terrestrial biome; feature: animal house; material: water of meat washing | place: Italy | collected 2015-05-12 | reverse complement strand
AGCACGACCTTGCCAAGGTCGGGGTCGCGAGTTCGAGTCTCGTTTCCCGCTCCAATCTCTCTTCGAAGTTTTCATAATCCCTTTGAATTGCCCTTCACATCGCGCTGCGATGCTTTGTCGTATCTGGCGTTTACTCAGCGCGTCTCTACCACCTCCTGCCAACAGGAAAGGGATGTGGGCTCATGGTGCGGATTGTACGAGGCAAGCGGTTGTGACAGGTGGTGGGAGGCGAGAATTGCGGGCAAAAAAGAGGAGGGGCCTTGGCTCCTCCTGCATGATTCACTGGCGCGGGCTTAGACCAGAGTAACGTTCTCAGCCTGAGGGCCTTTTTTGCCCTGGGTCACAGTGAACTGGACTTTTTGACCTTCAGCCAGGGTTTTGAAACCGGTGCTCTGGATGGAGGAGAAGTGAACGAATACGTCCGGACCCTGGGATTGTTCAATAAAGCCAAAACCCTTGGTTTCGTTGAACCATTTTACCTGGCCGGTGCGAATGTCAGACATGTGCTAAATCCTATCAATAACAAAATGAAACTAAGCCCGTGCTGGGCTGCATTTGCCTTGCAAGCAGGGGTTGGCTCATGACTGACCACGTCTCTTTGTCCCAGTAGCACGTAGAACAATCCCTGTCTAAAGCACAAACGATTGTACGTTAGCGCCGATCCTTGTCAATTTGACCCCTTTCGTTTTTTGAACAAGCTAAAAATATTGTGAAGTCAGTAGCTTATTTGAAGATATTTGACTGAAAAAAACGGGAGGCCAGCGCCTCCCGTTTTTGTTATTCCTTGAGGGCGAACCCTTCGCCCTGCCGGTCGTAGCGGTAAACCGCCTGACCGTAGGAGCGGATCTCCACCCGCTGGATGCGGCGGGTGTCGTCCACCAGGATGAAGATAGAGCGGCCCGATTGCAGGCGGGTCAGGGGGCGATCCGGCCCCTCGATGGCGATCAGGCGGCTCAGCTCGGCACCCGGCAACTCGAATTTACGCCAGATGGAGTAGAGGGTCTCACCCGCCTGCACATCGTGTTGCAGCCAGGTACCGTTGACCTTCTCTTCGACCGGCTTGGCTGCCGCGGGGGCACTGCCTGCCGCGCCATTACCGACAGTTAGAGCTTGAGCAGGTACGGCCAGCGGCACTTCCAGCGAGCCGGAAGGGGCTGCTTTGGGGGCGGATGGTGCCGGCTCCCAGGCCAGTACCAGCAACCAGAGCGGGATCAGGATCAGCAGACCTATGGTGTTTTTGCGGGGCAGCGGGCTGGACAGCTTGAATTTGCCTGCTTTGGCATCCTGGCGGCGTTGGCCGAGGTTGCTCATCCCTTGGCCAAAACGTTGGCGCAGGGACAGGGTCGCGGCATTGATGCGATGGAGCAGGGATCCTTGTGATTCGTCTTGGCGACGCTGCTGGGCTCGTCTGTTATGGCCTCGTGGGCGACGGTCCGGGGTGGGCACGGCATTTACCTCTCACTACATTGCCTGCCATCAGGCAAATTCGTCGCCTATGGTAAACGGACTCGCCCCCGAGGGGGAGAGTCCTGAGGCGGAAAATTATCAGCTGAGACGAAATTGACCCAATAATTGCTGCAATTTGTCGGCCGCCTGACGCAATGCCTGACTGGCTTTGGCCGTTTCGGTCGCATCCTGAGCAATGTCGTTGGCCAGTGCGTTGGTTTTTGACAGGTTGCCGGAGACGGTTTCTGAGACCGAGCTCTGCTCTTCGGCGGCGGAGGCGATCTGATAGGTCATGTCGTTGATGGTGGAGATGGCCTGGTAGATGCTGCCGAGCGCCTCTTCCGCCAGATCCGCCTCGCCCACCGCCTGATGGGTCAGCTGCTGGCTCTGGGTGATGGCGTTGACTGCATTGGTGGAGCTGAGGCGGATCTTCTCGATCAACTCCTGGGTGTTCTGCACCGCCTGCTGGGTATTGCCCGCCAGTTTGCGCACCTCGTCGGCGACTACCGCAAAGCCGCGGCCCTGTTCGCCAGCCCGGGCAGCCTCGATGGCGGCGTTGAGGGCCAGCAGGTTGGTCTGATCGGCAATCCCCTGAATGACGGTGAGGATGCTGGTGATCTGGGCGCTGTCGTGAGCCAGCCCTTCCACCACTTCGGCCCCTTTACCGGCTTCTGCCGCGACCTTGTGCATCGACTGGATCACCTGCTGGAAGCGCTCCTTGCCCTGATCGGCTGCGCCTTGCGCCTGTTTGGCCGAGTCGGCGGTGTTGTTGGCGTGGGTGGCGACCTCCTGACTGACGTAGGACATCTCCTGTACCGCGGTCAGCATCTGCTCCATCTCCGCCTGATGGTGCTGCAGGTTGTTGTCGGTCTGACCGGCGATGCGATCGGTGTCACCGGCGTAGCGGTTCACCTCGCTGGCAGTCTTGAGCACATCCCCGAGCAGCCCTTGCAGCTTGTCGATAAAGCGGTTGATCCCCTTGGCGAGATCCCCCAGCTCATCCACCGAGCGGGTCGTGAGGCGTTTGGTGAGATCCCCTTCACCATCGGCGATGTCATCCACCAGGCTGACCATCTGACGGATGGGGCCAGTGATGCTGCGGGCAATCACCAGCATGGTGGCCAGCGCCAGCACCAGTACGATAACGGCGCCCACCAATTGCTGGGTCATGGCTGCCTGGTTCATGTCGCTCAGCTGGCTTTCCAGTTGATCGGCGCCCGCCAGTACCACCTTGTAGGGCAGGGTGACGATGATGGCCCAGTTGCGGCTCATTCCCGGCACCATGATGGGGACGGAAATACGGAATGACTCGTCCAGCTCCTGACGCTGAACTTCCGGTTTCAGGTACTGCTGCCACTGGTTGCCCAGCACCTTACTTGCGCTGCTGCCGAGCAGGCTGGCATCGCCGCTGGTGCCGGTGATGACACCGGCGGCGCTGACGATCAGGGTTTCGCCCTTGCCGTCATAGATATTGCTGTTGAGGCTCTTGGCCTGACGGCTGATGGAGTCCACCGCCAGATCCAGCGCGGCGATCCCCTTGAACTGACCATCCACCATGATGGGGGTGGTGATGGTGCTCACCAGCACCTGCTGACCGTTGATATCCACCTTGAAGGGATCGATGAGGCAAGAGCGTCCTTCCCGTTTCGGGCAGGCGTAGTAGTCGTTGGCGGGATTGCCGAATTCGTCCGGGTCGGTTTTTTCGATGGAGAGCAGCAGATCGGTACCGATTTGATCCTTGTCGCGATAGAAGTAGGGCACGAAGCGCCCCTTGTCGTCACTGCCCAGCGCACTCTGGCCAGCAAAGCTGGCATCCTGACCGTCGAAACCGTTGGGCTCGAAGCCGGCAAAGGCGCCATAGAGCTGGGGCTCCAACGCCAATTGTGCCTTGAGCAGGTCGGTGGCCTGCTGGCGATCCAGCGGCAGTTTGCCTTGCTGTTGCAGGGCGAGGGCGCTGGCCATCTGCTGGGTGTAGGAGAGCCCTTTTTGCAGCAGCTGGGTGATGGTGGCCGCCTCGGCGCGGGCATTGGCGCTGACCTTCTGCCATGCCTCCTGCTGCAGCGCTTCACGGCTGGAGCTGATGGTGAGTTGTTGGGTCTGTTGGCCGGAGTATTGGTTGAGCAGGATCAGGATGACCAGGGCTGCGGTCATGGCGATCCCGGCCATCACTAGAATGCGATTCTGGATAGAACGGAACTGCATCGTCTCTTCCTTGTTCGTGAGAAGTGTGGTGAGCGTTATTTGGGTATCGACCGGAGGAGGCAGCTCTCCAGCATTGTGCATAGCAAATCGGAAACGGGGCTTCTGTTTTGCGATCCTCTTCAAATATCGGGCTACAGATGCAAATGGCGACAGATTTAATCCCCTACTTTAGCCCGCAATGGCGTCATGGTTTTCCCATCCGTGATTGTCGGTGCTAAAATGCGACGGTTTTTTCTAACGAATTGGCCCAAGGCCCTCTACACAAGGCTTAAAGATGAAAGTCAAAACCCGTTTTGCTCCCAGCCCGACCGGCTTTTTGCATGTCGGCGGTGCCCGTACCGCACTCTATTCCTGGTTGTTTGCAAAGAACCAGGGCGGTGAGTTCGTGCTGCGTATTGAGGATACCGACCTGGAACGTTCCACTCAGGAGGCGATCGACGCCATCATTGAGGGCATGGAATGGCTGGAGCTGAACTGGGATGAGGGCCCCTACTACCAGACCAAGCGCTTCGATCGCTACAACGGTCTGATCGACGAGATGCTGGCCGATGGCCGCGCCTACAAGTGCTACTGCTCCAAAGAGCGTCTGGAAGCGCTGCGCGAAGGCCAGATGGCCAACGGCGAGAAGCCCCGTTATGACGGCAAGTGCCGCGACCACGCCCACGATCACCCGGCCGATGCGCCGCACGTCATCCGCTTCCGCAACCCGACCGAAGGTTCTGTGGTGTTCGATGACCACGTCCGTGGCCGCATCGAGTTCGCCAACACCGAGCTGGACGATCTGATCATCCGCCGTACCGACGGCGCGCCGACCTACAACTTCTGCGTAGTGGTCGATGACTGGGATATGGAGATCACCCACGTGGTGCGTGGTGAAGACCACATCAACAACACCCCGCGCCAGATCAACATCTACAAGGCGCTGAACGCGCCGGTGCCGGAGTTTGCCCACGTCTCCATGATCCTGGGTGACGACGGCGCCAAGCTCTCCAAGCGCCACGGTGCTGTCTCCGTGATGCAGTACCGCGATGACGGCTACCTGCCGGAAGCGCTGCTGAACTATCTGGTGCGTCTGGGCTGGTCCCACGGCGATCAGGAGATCTTCAGCCTGGAAGAGATGATCAAGCTGTTCAGCCTGGATGCCATCTCCAAGTCCGCCTCTGCCTTCAACACCGACAAGCTGCTGTGGCTGAACAACCACTACATGCGCAGCCTGGATCCGGCTTATGTGGCCAAGCATCTGGCATGGCACATGGAAAACCAGAAGATCGACACCAGCAATGGCCCGGCGCTGGCCGACGTGGTCACCCTGCTGGCCGAGCGCTGCAACACCCTGGTCGAGATGGCCGCCCAGAGCCGCTATCTGTTCGAAGAGTACGAAGCCATTGACGAGGCGGCCGCCAAGAAGCACCTGCGCGGCGTCGCTGCCGAGCCGCTGGCTCTGGCCAAGACCAAGCTGGCTGCACTGGATAGCTGGACCACCGAAGCGCTGCACGAGCTGATTGAAGCGACCGCCGCCGAACTGGGTCAGGGTATGGGCAAGGTTGGTATGCCGCTGCGTGTGGCCGTCACCGGTCTGGGTCAGTCTCCTGCTATCGACGCCGTGATGGCGCTGGTCGGCAAAGAGCGTGTACTTGCTCGTATCGACCGCGCACTGGCTTACATCGAAGCCCGCATGGCTGCCGAGTAAGTTCTGCCGAGGTGGCAGGCGAGGAGATCTCCCTGCTCTGCCACATGCTGAATAGCAAAAATCCGAAGCCACAGGTTTCGGATTTTTTTATGGCCAGCGCACAGGCCGAAAATACTTTGGATAAAAAAATGCCAGTCAGCTGACTGGCATTTTTATTGGGACAGAGTGCCGCTTAGTGGCTGTCGACCCAGACGAACTTGAGGACGAACAGCAGGGCTACCACCAGCACGCAGGGGTTGATCTCGCGCCAGCGGCCGGTGCCTGCCTTCATCACGCAGTAGGAGATAAAGCCCACGGCGATCCCCTCGGTGATGGAGAAGCTGAACGGCATCATCACTGCGGTCATAAAGGCCGGTACCGCTTCGGTCAGATCTTCCCACTTCACCCGGGTCAGCTCGGAGCACATCAGCACGCCCACATAGATAAGGGCGCCAGCGGCGGCGTAGGCCGGCACCATGGCGGCGACCGGAGAGAAGAAGATCGCCAGCAGGAACAGCAGGCCGACCACGATGGCGGTCAGACCGGTACGGCCGCCGACGGCGACGCCGGAGCTGCTCTCGATAAAGGCGGTGACCGAGGAGGTGCCCATGAAGGCGCCGCCGACGGAGCTGACGCTATCGACCATCAGCGCCTGTTTCATGCGCGGGAAGTGGCCCTTGTCATCGGCCAGCTTGGCGCGGTTGGTGACGCCGATCAGGGTGCCGGAAGAGTCGAACAGGTTGACCAGCATAAAGGAGAAGATGATCCCGGCGAGGCTGATATCGAGCGATCCCATCAGATCCAGCTGGCCGAACACCGGTTCGATGCTGGGGGGCATGGAGACAAAGCCCTTGAAGGTGACATCGCCAAACAGCCAGCCCAGACCCGTGGTGACCACGATGGCGATCAGCACGGCGGAGTGGACGCCGCGGGCGGAGAAGATGCAGATCAGGAAGAAACCGAGCAGACCCAGCAGGCAGGGCAGGGAGGTGAGGTTGCCCACGGTCACCATAGTCGCGGGGCTGGCCACGACGATCCCGGCGTTGTGCAGGCCGAGCAGGGCGATCAGCAGACCGATACCGGCGGTGATGCCGACCCGCAGGGTGAGCGGGATGTTGCCGATCAGCCAGTAGCGCACCCGCAGCAGGGTGAGGATCAACAGACCCATGGCGCCCCAGAAGATGGTGCCCATGCCCACTTGCCAGGAGTAACCCATGCCGGCGACGACCACGAAGGCGAAGAAGGCGTTGAGGCCCATGGCGGGGGCCAGCGCGATCGGCAGGTTGGCCAACAGGCCCATCAGGATGCTGCCGATACCGGCGATGAGGCAGGTGGTGACGAACACGGCCTGGGTGTCCATGCCCGCCGCAGAGAGGATCTGCGGGTTGACGAACACGATGTAGACCATGGTCAGGAAGGTGGTGATACCGGCGATCACTTCGGTGCGGGCGGTAGTGCCATGGCCTTGCAGGGCAAACAGGCGCTCAAGCAATCCTTGCCCGGCGGCCTGATTGGCAGCTTGGTGTTGTTGATTCATGTTGGATTCCAATAGGTGACGTGAAATAAGCAGCAGGGGAACGGGCTATCCCATCCATGCGGGGTAAATTGCCCTGTTTCTGGCGGTTAAGTAACCAGACTCGTCCTGATACCGTGACAGCGCGCACATTTTTACACAGGCGGCGCCGTTTACAAACCCCGGATCTGCGAAGCAGATCAATGAATAGAGTAAAAATTCAAACGTTTGCTTTTTGAGCATGAAAAAAGGTTCTCAGCAGAGAACCTTTTATCGAAAATTGGGGGCTTACAGGGTTTTGAAGTAGCGCTCGACCAGCTGGGCCAGTACCGAGTCGAGCCGGTCTTGCACTTCACCCAGTTCACGGCCGAAGCGGCGCAGAAAGAGGCTTGCCTGCTCTTCGGTCAGCTTGCGCCCCTCGATAAAGAACTCCTGCTCCGGCAGTTGCTTGTCGTAGCGGGGGATCAGCACCCAGCTCACCAGCTCGGGCTCCACGGCGGCAAAAATCTTGGCGGCAGCAGCACAGAAGGTCTCTATGTGCTCCTTGCCATCCGGCCCGAGGCAACCCGGTTCAACCCGGATCTGGATGGTGAGTTTTTTCTCTATGGGGGTCGTCATCGTGCTACATCCATGCAAAGGCATCCGTCTAGGATTGTAAGTCAAAAGGCAAGAGAAAGGGGAGCCGAAGCTCCCCTCAACACGCAGTCAGCCTTATTTGGCGATGCGCTTGTACTTGGCGCGATGGGGCTGGATCGCCTCGGCGCCGTAGGTCTTCTTCTTCCACTCTTCGTATTCGGTAAAGTTACCTTCGAAGAACTCGATCTTGCCCTCATCCTGATAGTCCAGGATGTGAGTGGCGATACGGTCGAGGAACCAGCGGTCGTGGGAGATGACCATGGCACAACCCGGGAACTCCAGCAGGGCGTTCTCGAGGGCGCGCAGGGTTTCGATATCCAGATCGTTGGTCGGTTCATCCAGCAGCAGCACGTTGCCGCCGGTCTGCAGCAGCTTGGCCAGATGCAGACGACCGCGCTCACCACCGGAGAGTTCGCCAACCCGCTTCTGCTGGTCGGAACCCTTGAAGTTGAAGCGGCCGATATAGGCGCGGCTCGGGAACTCGTAGTTGCCGATGCGCAGGATATCCTGACCGTCAGCGACCTCTTCGAATACCGTCTTCTTGTCATCCATGCTGTCGCGGAACTGATCGACAGAGGCCAGCACCACGGTTTCACCCAGGGTGATGGCGCCGGAATCCGGCTGCTCCTGACCCGACATCATGCGGAACAGGGTCGACTTACCGGCACCGTTCGGGCCGATGATGCCGACGATGGCACCCTTCGGAATGGCAAACGACAGATCGTCGATCAGCACCCGATCACCGTAGGATTTGCGCAGGTTGGCCACTTCCACCACCTTGTCGCCGAGGCGCGGTCCGGGCGGAATGAACAGCTCGTTGGTCTCGTTGCGCTTCTGGTAGTCGTTGGTGTTGAGCTCTTCGAAGCGAGCCATACGGGCCTTGGACTTGGCCTGACGCCCTTTCGGGTTTTGACGAACCCACTCCAGCTCTTTCTCGATGGACTTGCGACGGGCCGCTTCGGAACTTGCTTCCTGCGCCAGACGGGCGTCCTTCTGCTCCAGCCAGGAGGAGTAGTTGCCTTCCCACGGGATACCTTCGCCGCGGTCCAGCTCCAGGATCCAGCCCGCCACGTTGTCGAGGAAGTAACGGTCGTGGGTGATGGCCACTACAGTGCCTTCGTAGTCGTGCAGGAAGCGCTCCAGCCAGGCCACGGATTCCGCATCCAGGTGGTTGGTCGGTTCGTCCAGCAGCAGCATGTCCGGCTTTTCCAGCAGCAGACGGCAGAGCGCCACACGGCGGCGCTCACCACCGGAGAGGTGCTTGATCTTGGCATCCCAGGCCGGCAGGCGCAGGGCATCGGCCGCACGCTCCAGCTGGTTTTCCATGTTGTGGCCGCCCTGGGCCTGGATGATGGCTTCCAGCTCGCCCTGTTCGCGGGCCAGCTTGTCAAAGTCGGCATCCGGGTCGGCGTAGGCCGCATAGACCTCGTCCAGACGGGCCATGGCGCGCTTCACCTCGCCAACGGCCTCTTCGACCGCTTCGCGTACGGTCTGCTCCGGCTCCAGCTTCGGCTCCTGCGGCAGGTAGCCGATCTTGATGCCGGGCTGCGGACGGGCTTCCCCTTCGATCTCGGTATCGATGCCCGCCATGATGCGCAGCAGGGTCGATTTACCGGCGCCGTTCAGACCCAGCACGCCGATCTTGGCGCCCGGGAAGAAGCTCAAGGAGATGTTCTTGAGAATATGACGCTTGGGCGGCACTACCTTGCCGACCCGGTTCATGGTGTAAATAAATTGAGCCATTGGCTAATTCTCTTCCTTTTCAGCAGGTTAATGTCTTGGCATTAACAGACTGATGTCGTGGTGGGGCCAGGTCGACACAGGTCAACCGGGTTCCAAAAAACCCGTCGATTGTAAACCAACGGACGAGGGGGGGCAAAGGTGGCACCCGGCTATGTCCCCCCTTTGCCGCAGCGGTCACGCCTTGCTGCATCAGCCGTGCAATTTGGGCATGATGTGGGCTGCCGTTTTGTTCCGGAGCCGTCATGAACCCATCTCCTCAAGCCCCCTCACTGGCCGCCTTTCTCTGCACAATGGGATTGGACGCCGCGCTGAGCGAAGCCATCAGCCTGCGCTTGCCACGGCAGACGCTGCGCGCCGGTCAGGCACTGTTGGCGCAAGGGGCAGAGCAGGAAGCTGCCTTCTATATCGAAGCGGGCATCGCTCGCGCCTGCCACTACACCCGGGACGGACAGGAGCGCTGCAAGGAGTTCTACTTCGAGGGGGAACTCTGCCTGCTCTATGACAGCTGGCTCACGGGGTCGCCCGCCCGCTACCAGCTGGAGGCGCTGACGGAGCTGCAGGTGGTGCGGATGCCGCTCACCCTGCTGGATGAGCCCGCCTGGCAGCCGGTCTGCATGGCCCTGCTACGCCAGCAGCTCGGTTACAAGGAGCGCAAGGAGGCGTTTTTGCTGCTCCACTCCCCCGAAGAGCGTTATCGGGAGCTCTGCCACACCTTCCCCCACTGGCCTGCGCGGCTCACTCAGGTGCAGCTCGCCAACTACATCGGCATCAGCCCGGTCACCCTGTCACGGATCCGCAGGCGCATTAACACGGGTTAATGCCGCTCTCCGACCATCCCCTCATGCTGCGCCATCCAAATGACGGATGAGGTGTGGATGATGTCGCTGTTTCTGTGGTCGCAGCTGGTGGTGAGCCTGGCCTTGTTGCTCGATCTGTTGTCGTTTCAGTTGCGGGATCGCCGCAGGATCCTGGCCTGTCTGGCCCTCTCCTGCGCCCTCAATGCCGGTCACTTTGCCCTGCTCGGGCAGTGGTCGGCCGCCAGCCTGTTGCTGCTGGCCAGCGTGCGCTTTGTTGTGAGTATCTGGCTGGTTCACCGCATCTTGATGTGGTTTTTCATGGGGTTGGCCTGTGCGGCGGCGCTGGCGACCTATCAGGGCCTGCTCTCATGGATCGGGCTGCTGGCGAGCCTGCTGCAAACCCGGGCCGCGTTTTGCCCTGATGATCGCCTGCTGCGGCGCTGGATGCTGCTCGGCACCCTCTGCTGGCTGGGTAACAACTTGCTGGTGGGCTCACCGGTCGCCGCGCTGATGGAGGGGCTGTTTCTGGTCAGCAATCTGGTGGGTTACTACCGCCACTATGGCTTCGATTATTGTGGGCGTGCCCGCCACAGTGGCCGCAGAAAGAGGCGTGTGCCGCCTTCCGATCGGGCGAGCTTCTGATTTTCCGCTCAGGGCTGTTTGTGGCCAGCGAAGTAGAGCACCCGTTTCACATACTCCTGTGTTTCGTCATAGGGTGGGATCCCGCCATAGCGTTCCACCGCTTTTTCCCCGGCATTGTAGGCTGCCGAGATCAGTACCCAGTCGCCATCGAAGCGGCGATCCAGCCATTTGAGATAACTGACGCCACCCTTGATGTTCTGGGCCGGATCGAATGGCCGGGTTACCCCGAACCGTTGCTGGGTTTCGGGGATCAGCTGCATCAGCCCCTGAGCATTCTTGGGTGAAACGGCGCGGCTGTTGAGATTGGATTCGGCGATGGCAATCGCCAGTACCAGCCGGGCATCCACCTTATGGTGTTTGGCGGCGTGGCGCAGCATGGTGACCAGTTTTTGCTTGGCAGGAGGCTGGCGGGCAACCCAGGTGTCGACATTGAAGGGGGTGGAAGGGAGCCCGGCCAGATAGCCACCCTGACCGCCACGGATCCCGATGCCGCACTGATCCCCCATAGGGGCATTGCCGATGCGGGCGTTGTAGTAGCGGGCAGCCTGTCGGTTACCAAGGCGCATTGCCATGGCGAGGTAGCTGTTGGCCAGCTTGGCGCTGCGCACCGAGGCGGGGCCGGTGGCGAGCAGGCGGCCGATCCGGAAATATCCTTCCGGGTTGCCGGTGCTGGCGGCGACACAGTAGAGGGCGATGGCTTTTTGCAGATTGCCGTGTTGCTGGGCCACTTGACCCTGCTTGATCGCCGTCAGCGCCTTGGGGGCCTGTCTGAAATCCCTGCCTTGTGCCATCGCCCGCGGCGTACCTGCCAGTAACAACGACAAAAAAAGCAGCAAAAACAGTCCGTTTTCGCTGATGTGCCTCATGGGTTATCTCCTGTTTGAGTACAGAAGATATAGAGGAACATGGCTGCTATCGCCACGAACCCAGTGGATCCTGTTGTTATAGCGTGGAGATTTCAGAGAGCAAAACGGTATGGAACTAACGGCATCTCGACAGTTTCACACCATTTTTCATCCGGTTAAAAGTCGTGGTGATACTCCTGCTCATCCAGCACGGCGGGAGGAAGCGCGCGATAGAAGCTGCCAATTTCGCTGACAACCCAGAGCGAAAGCAGGGCCAGCAGGCTGAGCAGGGGAAGCAGAGAGTGGCTCTGGGTCAGGGCATAGGCCGCAATGGCGGCACCGGTCAAAAGCAGGGTTCGGATCATGAGGTGGCTCCTTGTCGTCATGGGGGTGTTGCGTGGCCACGGACAGAGCGCCTGGGGTCGGGAGTTGTTCCCGGGTGGCACGAAGCGCGCTGAGTATATCGCGTCATGCCGCTGCCGATCCGTGGTGTCATCACACTTTCCATAGTCATGGGTTTCGTATCGAGTTGAGCCCCGCTAGGTGCGGGGCCAGTAATGGTTTGACGGTCAGAAGAAACCGCCGTTGTTATCGTCACTGTCGGCCCAGCCGCCACTCAGGTTATCGTCGTCGAGAAAATTGCTGCCAGCATCGGGAGGTGAATCCCAGCCGTCCCAGCGCACCGGTTCCGCATCGACCGGATTGGCGATGGGCGCTGGCTCTATGATGTCGATGATCTCCTCGGGCCGGTTGTTGTGAAACAGTCCGCCGATCATATCGGCCAGCATCACGCCACCGGCCACACCGGCGGCGGTTTGCAGGGCGCCCCCTAAAAAGGAGCTGGCACGGGACGCGGGCTGGGCAGGAGCGGTTGCCGGTGGCGGCGTAAAGCGCGGAGGAGGGCTGCTTTCGCTACCAAACAGGCCGGAGAGAAAACTGCCACCATTTGGGGCGCTCTGGCTGGCTTCCAGCTCCTTGACCCGCTCGTTGAGGCGAGTAAGGGCAGCCTGCTGAATTAGCAGCGCCTGGGCCATGTAGTAGGGGGCATCGGGCTGCTGGGCCAGATGCTGGCGGATCAGCTGATCCGCTTGTGGGTCTCGCTTGCTATCCCTGGCTTGCGCTTGCTTGAGGCGGTCGAACAGTCCATCGATCAGACCCTGTTCCTGTGATTGCATCTCAAATCCTCGCTATGGTGCGCAGACAGTGCGTTCAGCCATCCTAAAACCCGCGGGGCATCAGTGGTATCTGATTAACTCATCAATGACCGAGGGGCTACCCGCGCTCGTCAGCGGGCGGGCCGGTAGTAGTCGAGATACCAGCGGACAAACTCGGCAACCCCCTGCTTGAGAGGCGTAGCGGGGCGCAGGCCGGTGAGGGTGTGCAGCGGCTCGCTGTCGGCCCAGGTGGCGTGCATGTCACCTGCCTGCATCGGCAGCATCCGCTTGATGGCGGGTTTGCCGATGGCCTCTTCCAGCGCCTCGATAAAATCGAGCAGCCGCACCGGCTGGCCGTTGCCGATATTGAGGATGCGGTAGGGAGCTGCGCTCTCGGCCGCGCTCTGCTCGCTGGCGTGCCAATCGGAATTGGGGCGGGGCGGCTGGTCGGCCACGGCGAGGATCCCCGCGACGATGTCGTCGATAAAGGTGAAGTCGCGGCTGAGATCGCCGTTGTTATAGACGTCGATAGGCTCTCCCGCGAGGATGGCGCGAGTGAACTTGATGATGGCCATGTCGGGGCGGCCCCAGGGGCCGTAGACGGTAAAGAAGCGCAGCCCTGTGGTGGGCAGGCCATAGAGCGCCGAATAGGCGTGGGCCATCAGCTCGCCGCTCTTCTTGGTGGCGGCGTAGAGGGAGACGGGGTGATCCACCTGCTGCGCGGTGGAGTAGGGCATCTGATCCCCCATGCCATAGACCGAGCTGGAGGAGGCGTAGATGAGGTGCTGAATCCCGTGGTGACGACACCCCTCCAGCACCGTCAGCATGCCGGTGAGGTTGCTGTCGGCATAGGCGAACGGATTGTCGATGGAGTAACGCACCCCCGCCTGCGCCCCCAGATGGATCACCCGCTCGAAACGGTGGCTGGCAAACAGGGTCGCCATCGCCTCGCGATCCGCCAGATCCAGCCGCTCGAAGTGAAAATGGGGGAAACTGGCCAGCTGGGCCAGCCGCGCCTCTTTCAGACTCACCTCGTAGTAGTCGTTGAGGTTGTCGATCCCCACCACCTGATGACCTGCGGCGCACAGCTGGCTGGCCACGTGAAAGCCGATAAAACCGGCGACGCCGGTGACCAGATAGATCATGGTTGAGTCTCCGGGTTGCAACTGGTGTTGGCAGGCTGCTTTTTGGCGGGAAGATGTGGTCGCCCGATGGCGTGATAGTCAAACCCGAGTTCGCTGAGCTGGCGCGGGTCATAGAGGTTGCGGCCATCGATGATGACGGGCTGGTTGAGCAGGGCCTTTAGCTGCTGGAAATCGGGGGCGCGAAACGCCTGCCACTCGGTGCAGATGAGCAGGGCATCGGCCCCTTCCAGTGCCGCTTCCTGAGTCGGGCAGAGCAGCAGATCCGGCCGCTGGCCGTAGATCTGGCGGGCACGCTCCATCGCCTTGGGATCAAAGGCCTGCACCCGGCCACCGGCAGCCCAGATGGCGGCCAGCAGCGGGCGGCTCGGCGCATCGCGCATATCGTCGGTGCCGGGTTTGAACGCCAGCCCCCACAGGGCGAAGGTGCGGCCGCGCAGATCCGGGCCGAAGCGGTTTCGCAGGGTTTGCGCCATCTTCTGTTGCTGGCGCTGGTTGACCTGCTCGACCGCCGCTAAAAGCGGGGCGTCGCAGCCGACACTCGCCGCGGTATGGCGCAACGACTTGATATCTTTGGGGAAGCAGGAGCCGCCGTAGCCGCAGCCCGGGTAGATAAAGTGGTAACCGATGCGGGGATCGGCCCCCATCCCCTGGCGCACCGCCTCGATATCGGCCCCCAGCTGCTCGGCGAGGGCTGCCATCTCGTTCATAAAGGAGATCTTGGTGGCCAGCATGGCGTTGGCGGCGTATTTGGTGAGCTCGGCGCTGCGCAGATCCATCACCACGATCCGGTCGTGATTGCGGTTGAAGGGGGCGTAGAGGGCGCGCAACTGCTCAAGCGCCCGCTCGCTGTCACAGCCGATGATGATGCGATCCGGCCGCATGCAGTCGTTGACCGCCGCTCCCTCCTTGAGAAACTCGGGGTTGGCCGCCACCTCGCAGGCGAGGGTCAGCCCCCGTTCGGCCAACTGCAGCTCAATGTGTTCTCTTACTTGCTGCGCTGTGCCGACCGGTACTGTGCTCTTGGTCACCACCAGCTTGGGGCGGCTCATCAGTCGGCCTATGGTGTCGGCCACCGCCAGCACATGTTGCAGATCGGCCGAGCCATCCTCGTCAGCCGGGGTGCCCACGGCGATCAGCAGCAGGTCGGCGTGTGCCACGCCAATGGCGGGATCGACCGTGAAGCTCAGGCGGCCGCTGGCCAGATGGCTCTCGACCAGCGGGGCCAGCCCCGGCTCATAGAAGGGGATCTGCCCCAGCCTGAGGGCGGCGATCCGCTCATCATCCACATCCACGCAGCAGACCTGATGGCCCACCTCGGCCAGAACGGCGGCCTGCACCAGCCCGACATAGCCTGTGCCAAAAATGGTGACCTTCATGAAAAGTGCCTCGTGCTGTGAATGGGGGATGGCGCGCTTAAACCGCGGCATGCTGCATCTTGGTGCAGCGGGTGTCAATGCCAGATGACAGGCACCAGAATGGGGCGTTCAGCCTGACTGTTGTGATCCTTTTCACAAAAAATAGACTGGACCCCATAACGAAGCCCTGTGGACAGGGCTCGCAGCCCGCCCGCAACGGCAGGCGACAGACACTCTCTCTTTACTTCGCTTGGATACAGGTTATGGACAACACCTCGATTCGCACTGCCCATCCTATTTATGAGGATGTGCTGGCCCTGCTGACGGCGGCCGGCTTTGTTTCCCTCGGCATCTTTCTGTTTCATCAGGTTGGCCTGCTCACCGGCGGGACTGCCGGGCTGGCGCTGCTGCTGCAAAAGGTGACCGGTATCAGCTTCGGCCTGCTGTTTTTCGGCATCAACCTGCCCTTCTATGCGCTGGCATGGCTGCGGATGGGGCCACGTTTTACCTTCAACACCTTTGTCTCGGTGGCGGCGGTCTCCTACATGACCGATCACCTCAACGGGGTGTTGCAGATCGGCAAGATAGAGCCCCTCTATGCGGCGCTGATCGGCGGTACCCTGATTGGCATGGGGCTGCTCATCATGTTCCGTCACAAGTCGAGTCTGGGGGGCTTCAACATTCTGGCGCTCTTTATTCAGGATCGCTTTGGCATCCGGGCGGGCAAGCTGCAGATGGGGCTCGATTGCGCCATTGTTGTTGCCTCGTTTTTCGTGGTGCAGCCCTGGATCCTGGCGCTCTCCATCGTGGCGGCGGTTATCTGTAATCTGGTGTTGACACTCAACCACAAGCCGGGCCGCTACCAGATTGCCTGACGAGCAGCGGCCGTGACGCGATAATGCAAGAGTGACCCGATAGCACGAGGCGGCCTGATGGCCGCCTCGTCTGTTTCTACCCTGGCGTTTGTTCGCTGCGCCTAGCTCGCCTGCTCCAGCCTGCTGTCGCCGCTCATGGCGTTGCCACTGATGGCGCTGCCGCTGATAGCGTGACCACCGACGGCGAGCGGGGTGTGGCAGGCCACCTGATGATGGGCCTCATCACACGCCTCAAGCTTGGGCGCCTTGCTTTTGCACAGCTCGGTCGCATGGGGGCAGCGCTGGTGGAAGTGGCAGCCGCTTGGCGGCGAGATGGGGGAGGGCACATCGCCGGTCAGCAGAATGCGCTGGCTGCGCCTGCGCGGGTCCGGCACCGGAATGGCGGAGATCAGCGCCTGGGTATAGGGGTGGCGCGGCGCCAGATAGAGCGACTGGGCATCCGCCAGCTCGACGATCCGTCCCAGATACATCACCGCGATGCGATCCGAGATGTGTTTGACCACCGACAGATCGTGGGCGATGAAGATGATGGAGAGGTTCATCTCCCGCTGCAGGCTGAGCAGCAGGTTGACGATCTGCGACTGCACCGAGACATCGAGGGCCGAGACCGCCTCGTCGCACACCAGCAGCTTGGGCTTGAGGGCGATGGCGCGGGCGATGCCGATCCGCTGGCGCTGACCGCCGGAAAACTCGTGGGGGTAGCGATCCACCGCGCTGCCCGGCAGGCCCACTTTTGCCAGCAGCTCCTGCACCCAGCCGCGCCGCTGCTCAGTGTTGCCTTTACCGTGGATGATAAAGGGCTCCTCCAGGATCTGGCCCACGGTGTGGCGGCTGTTGAGGGATTCTGCAGGGTCCTGAAACACCATCTGCATCTCCTGACGCAGGGAGCGCATCTCCTTCGGGCTGAGGGCGGTGATGTCGCGCCCCTCGAAGGTGATGGTGCCCGCGGTCGGCTCGAACAGCTTGAGCAGGCTGCGTCCGAGGGTGGACTTGCCGCAGCCCGACTCACCCACCAGCCCCAGCGTCTCCCCCTGTTTCAGGTCGAAGCTGATGCCATCCACCGCGTGAACCGTATATTGCTTGCGCAGGAACCCGCCTCCCAGCCGGAAGTGCTGTTTCAGATCCCTGACCGATAACAGAGTGCTCATACGGTCAACTCCTTCCAGTAGTGACAGGCGACATGGTGGCGCAGATTTAACTGCTCCACCGCCGGAATGGCGCTGATGCAGAGATCGGTCGCGTGGGGGCAGCGGTTGGAGAAGCGGCAGCCAGCGGGCATCTCGTGCAGGGCTGGCACCTGTCCCTTGATGGTCTTGAGCAGGCTCTTGGGCTCATCCTCGAGGCGCGGGATCGAGCTCATCAAGCCGTGGGTATAGGGGTGACGGGGGTGGTCAAACAGCTCGAACACATCGGCCTGCTCCACCGCGCGGCCGGCGTACATCACCACCACTTCGTCGCACAGCTCTGCAACCACCCCCAGATCGTGGGTGATAAAGATGATGGCCATCCCGGTCTGGGCCTGCAGCTCTTTCATCAGTTCGAGGATCTGGGCCTGAATGGTGACATCCAGCGCCGTGGTCGGCTCGTCGCAGATAAGCAGGTCTGGCTCGCAGGAGAGCGCCATGGCGATCATCACCCGCTGGCGCATGCCGCCGGAGAGGTTGTGGGGATAGACCGCAAAGCGCTGGGCCGGTTCCGGGATCCCCACCTTCTGCAGCATGGCGATGGCCGCGGCTTTGCGCTGGGCCTTGTCATACTCGGGGCGATGGAGGCGAAACACCTCCATCAGCTGCTCCCCCACCGTCTGCACCGGGTTGAGGGCCGTCATCGGCTCCTGAAAGATCATCGAGATGCGGTTGCCGCGCACCTTGTACATCTGATCCGGCGCAAGCGACAGCAGCTCCTCCCCCTGAAAGCGGATGGAACCGGCGACTACCTGACCATGGGGCTTGGGCAAGAGCCCCATGATGGCGAGTGAAGTGACACTCTTGCCACAGCCAGACTCGCCGACGATCCCCAGCGTCTGACCCGGGGCCACCTTGAAGCTGACCCCGTCGAGCACCTTGATCTTGCCGTCATCGACGGCGAACTCCACCTCAAGATCGCGTACTTCGAGGATTGGGGCTGGGTGCTGGCCGTTATCAACGGCGAACTCCCCCCCGTTATCCGGTACGTCAAGAATGGGGGCCTGAGTGTTGGGCATAACGGCTGCTCCCTTCGCAATGGCCTGAATATCAATGACGTGCATAGGTCTTGTCGAGCAGGTTGATGGGCGCCAGCGCCTCCCCTGCCTCCTTGGCGTTGCGGGTCTCTTCCTTCACCTTGGGATCGAGCCAGAGCAGACCGCCGCTACTGTGAGGATAACCGTCCATCGGCCAGTAGAGCAGATCCGGCGTGTTCTTGGTGGCAGGCACCTCCGGCAGCATCACATAACGCCAGCTGCTGGCCCGCACATAGTTGAGCTGCACCCCGGGCACGAAGATGGCGAGGTCATAGATGCGCTGCTGGATCTGCTGGGAGAGCTTGGCCCGTTTGGCCATGTCGAATTCGACGTTGTAGGCATCGATCAGCGCGTCCAGCTCCTTGTCAGCCACGTTGAACAGGTTGTTGGTCTGCGGTTTGTTGGCGTTGGCGGAGTGGAAAAACTCCCAATATTGCGGATAGAGACCGCCGCCGCCCCAGCCGAGCCAGGCCGCTTCGTGTTTCTTCTCCAGCATCACCTTGAAGCCGGTGGCGCCATCCACCAGATTGAGCTCCAGATCCAGACCCGCTTTCTTGGCCTCTTCTTTCAGCACGGTCAGTCGCTTGGAGTGCTCCTGACTGGTGTAGGTGAGCGCCAGCGTCAGCCGCTCACCCTTCTCATTTTGCAGGATGCCGTCCGGCCCCGGCTTGTTGTAGCCGCCCTTGGCAAAGTACTCCCGCGCCTTGCCAATGTCATAAGCCCGCTCCGGCAGCGTGATGTCAGTGAACTCGCCAAAGCCCGAGTCGAAGGTGGTGGCTCTGTCGTAATCGCCGCGCAGCACGGTCTCGATCATCTTGTCGATGTTGAAGGCGTGCTGGATGCCGAGGCGCACGTTTACGTCCGCCAGCTTGGGGTTGGCCACATTGAGGTGAACCCCCTGACCGCCCTGTTTGGTGTCGGTCATGGCCATCACCTTCTGCACGTAGCCTTTTTTGTACTCCGGGGTGACCGCTTTTTCATGCCACCAGTTGGGCAGGATCATCTCGAAGGTATCGATCTCCCCTTTCAGGAAGTGGCGGAAGGCGATGTTGTGGTCGCGGATCACCTGCACCTTGATGGTGTCGATGTTGAATCTGTGCTGGTTGTAGCGATCGTCTTTTGCCCACCAATCCTTCTGCTTGCTGAAGGTGACCGACTTGCCCTTCTTGACGTCGCTGATCACGTAGGGACCTGTGGTGGGCACCACGGCCCAGTTGTACTGCTTCACCCAGTTGGGGGTCAGCTTGTAGTAGTGCTTGGGCTGGGGCCACAGCTCGGTGGTGTTGAGCAGGTCCATCTTGGCCTTGCGGTTGCCCGCTTTGACCATAATGGTGTGATCATCGATCTTCTCTACCGCTACCACTTCAGTGGTGTAGTAGTTGTTGAACCAGGGCCCCTTGATGTGTTTGGAGCGCATCATCTCGTAGCCGAAGGTGTAGTCGTCAGCATTGACCGGCTTGCCATCCGACCATTTGGCGCGGGGATCCAGCTTGAAGTAGACGGTCTGGCTGTCTGGCGCGATGGCCCAGTGGGTCGCCAGCGAGGGGATGGGGTTGCCGGTATTGGGGTGGAAGCTGATGAGTCGCAACTGGTTATCGAGAATAAAGGAGCGGAACGATCCGTTGGAGTCAGGCCCCACGGTGCGGAACGTCAGCGGAAAGCTCTCCACAAACATATTGAGGCTGCCGCCCGGCAGCGCCTTGGGGGAGGCGAACACAGGATCCGTGTCGTTGGTCTCCCATTTGAGATCCGCGGGCAGGCTGGCCGCCCAGACCCAGGATCCGTTTACCAGCACAAAGAGAGCACCTATCCATTTGATTTTATTTTTCATGTTTGACTTCCAGGTCTGGCCCCTGCACTGGGGGTCTTGATTGATAACGGGATTATCCCTTGCTCCCGGGACCGCCGATGGCGGCGGCCCGTCCTTCATTAATCACTGTTCGTTACCCGGCGCCTGCCGATGCGCTGGCATCGGCTGGCTTATTGGTAACGGGTAAATTTGCGCGGATCGAACGCCTCGCGGATCGCCTCGCCGATAAAGGAGACCATGATCAGCACCAGACTCACCGCTGCCACCACCGAGCTGACGATCCAGATGGCATCCAGATTGTTGATGCCCTGGGAGAGCAGCTCCCCCCAGCTCGGGGTCGGCGGTGCCAGCCCGAAGCCCAGATAGTCGAGGGCCGTCAGGGTGGAGATATTGCCCACCACGGCGAACGGCGCCAGGGTGACGATCATCATCAGGGTGTTGGGCAGGATGTGGTTGAAGATGATCCGCCCGGTGGTCGCCCCTTGCGCCCGCGCCGCCATCACATAGTCCCGCGCCCGCTCCTTGTAGGTGAGGGTGCGCATATACCAGGTGATCCCCATCCAGCCGAACAGCACGTTGATGGCGACAAACAGGCCGAAGTTGGGCTTGGCCAGCGACACCAGGATCATGATGACGTAGAGAAACGGCACCTGGGACCAGATCTCGATAAAGCGTTGCAGGATGAGGTCAAAGCGGCCGCCGAGAAAGCCCATCAGACAGCCGATGGTGACCCCGATGGCGTAACTGGCCGCCAGCGCGATAAAGGCAAAGCCGATGGCGATGCGAAAGCCGTAAACCAGTCGCGCCAGCACGTCGCGGCCGCTGGTGTCGGTGCCGAGGAAGTGGCGCTCGGCCGCGCTGGGGGCGTAGGGCGGGTAGGCATCCTCCTTGAAATCCTGCTCGTAGGGGTTCCAGGGTACCGGCGGCAGCAGCACCCAGTCGCCCTGGCCCTCTGCGGCAAACTTGGCCTTGAGCTGGCGGTAGTTGGTTTCGTACTCGTAATCGAGCCCGAACTGCTGACCGGGGATCACATCGCCATAGGTGGGGAAGTGCAGCTGGCCCTGATAGCTCACCATCAGTGCCCGGCTGTTGACCAGCAGCTCCGCCAGCAGGGAGAGCAGCACCAGGGTGGTGAAGATGATGAAGGAGTAGTAACCGCGCTTGATCGACTTGAAGCGCTTGAGTTTTTTCAAGGTAACCGGATTGAGCTTCATGGTCAGTCTCCAAACCGCACGCGCGGATCAACGAGGGCAACACAGATATCGGAGACGATATTGCCAATCAGCATCAGCATGGAGGTGATGGCCAGAATGCCCATGACGGTGGGGTAATCCCGCTCGACGATCGCCTCGTAACCGAGCAGGCCGATGCCGTCGATGTTGAAGATGGTCTCGATGAGGAAGGAGCCGCCAAAGAAAACGGTGAGCACAGACCCCAGGTGACTGGCGATGGGGATCAGGCTGTTGCGCATGGCGTGGTCGGTGACCGCCTTGCGAAACGGCAGTCCCTTGGCCACGGCGGTACGCACATAATCGGCCGACAGGTTCTCCATCAGGCTGTTTTTCATGGTCATGGTGAGGATGGCGAAATCGCCGATGGCGTAGGCGATAAGCGGCAGCAGGGCGTGGGCAAAGACAGTGCGGATCTGATCCCAGCTGCTCTCCATGTACTCAAAGTCGTCTCCCGGAAAACCGCCCATCGGCAGCCACTCCAGATGGAAGGCGAAGACGGTGATGAGGAAGATCCCCACCACGTAGGCGGGCAGGGCATAGGCCATGTAGATAAGCATGGAGCTCAACGAGTCGAAGCGGCTGTTGTGCCTGAGCGCCTTCGCCACCCCCAGCGGAATGGAGACCGCATAGCTCAGCAGAAAGGTTGCCAGCCCGAAGAAGGCGGTAACGGGGAGCCGCTCCTTGATGAGATCCCACACCGGCTCGTAGTAGCGGGTCGATTCGCCCAGATCCAGCACCGCCAGCTTCTGCAGCCACTCCCAGTAGGCGACCAGCATGGGCTTGTCGAGGCCATAGAAGGCCTTGAGCTCCTCGATCTGTTCATCGGAGAGGGCCTGCGCCCCCTTGCTGCCACTGGAGCGGCCAGATTCATTCTGGGAAACCTGGGCTTGCAGCAGCATGCGTTCGACCGGACCGCCCGGCACGAAACGGGTGATGGTGAAGACGAGCAGGGTGATACCGAGAAACGTCGGGATGATCAAAAGCATCCGGCGTAGGAAATACGACAGCATGGTGGAACCTCGTCCTTGTTGTTCTTTTTTGCGGCCAGTCAAATCCGGTGACGGGCCTGTCCTTCCTGGCATTACGCGCTGGATTGGTTGCCAAACAGCAGACAATCCGCTTGGCCACTGTAAAAGCTCTGCAACAAAAATCAAGTACAAGGAAATGGAAAACTGGGACAAATGACCCGCTGAGACCAAAAGCACCGAAAAATGACGTTTTTTATCTGAAAAGTGAAAATCAAAACAAAACGCTACTGCTCAACATTATTTTAAAAAATATAAACAGCTGTTTGCTTGAGCTTTAAATGTTTTTAACTTGTTGATTGGTAATGCTTTTGCTTGGGGTGTGAAATTGAAGGAAAACGATGTCATCTCGACAATTTTATCTGTTATCCCCATGAGAACGGTCAGGTGCAACCCTCATGAAGTTAGTGTTTTATTCTTATTAAGGCCGATAAATCAAAATAAGATATAAACGGACAGCACGTTAACTAATAAGTTCATCAAATTTTAATTCAGCGCCATTTATGTCATTTAACAATGTTTTTACATTGCGTGGGTTGTTTTTGGCAGAATTATTCACTAATTATGCCGGTCAAAATTAATACACTCCGCTTATTCTACGCCTGACCTCGCCATACCCCTGCTCCATTGACGTCGCTAGTCAAAGATTGATAAGCCTTACACATCGCTCCAAAGAGGGCGGTATCAGGAAGCAAACAATAAACAACCAGGAAGGATATAAGCGATGCTTAGGAAGAGCAGAATCTCTGCTGCGATTGCGTTCGCCTTGGCGAGCCTTGCGGCGGCCCCATCCGTATCTGCCGAAGAAGGGCAGAACGTCGAAAAACTGCAGAAAATCAAAGTCACTGGCTCCCGTATATCTACAACTCAGGTGGAAGGCCCATCACCTGTTACCATGATTAGTGCAAAAGATATTGAAGCTCGCGGGTTTAATAGTGCAGCAGATATTCTTGGCTCTTTGTCACAAAACAGCGGTGTGATGAATCAGACAAATTCTTTCTCATTCACGCCTGCTGCTCAGTCAGTCAACTTGCGCGGCTTAGGCGCTGGCAAGACCTTGGTGCTTGTTGATGGTCGACGTCTTCCTCAATACCCGCTTGCACAAGACGGGTCCAGTAACTTCACCGATATTGGTCAAATTCCTGTTGCTGCCATCGAGCGTGTCGAGATCCTCACTGATGCAGGCTCTGCCATTTACGGCTCTGATTCCATCGGAGGGGAAGTTAACTTCATTCTGAAAAAAGATTTCGATGGGGTCGCTGTCAAAGCAAAATATGGTGATACGACCGAAGGTGGTTATCAGCATGGTCGCGTTGACATTGTTGCGGGTTCCCAATGGGAGCGGGCCAGAACCATGGTTGTGGGTCAGTTTTCTGGCAATGAAATATTGAAGAACAAAGATCGTGACTGGGCCGGTTTGGATAAATCAGATCGTTCCGCTTTTGGTAACTTCTCTAGTTACGGAGCCAACTTCCAGAAGTCTAATGGCGCATTGGTTGCAACAGTTGCGGATTGCACCAGTCTTATTGGTGAAAATGCAGTCAAGCTGGCAAATGGCAAATGTGGTTATAACCGAGCTGGTGATCGAACCCTCAAACCAGAAGACAAGCAGTACGATCTGATGGGGCGTGGTGAGTACGATATCACTGATAATGTCACCGCAATGGCAGAGCTTCGCTGGGGAACCAAGGAGACTAACTCACAATTTGAACCCAATCCGCTGGAGGTTAAGGTTTCCGCAACGGATCCTGGTAATCCATATGGTCAAGAGGGCTCCTATGTGCGCCGTCTTGTCGAGTTCGGACCGCGCCAAAGTAATACCACCTCTGATGCAGCGGCTTTCACGACAGGGTTGACTGGTACATTGGCTGATAAATATGAGTGGGAAGCCTATGCAGGCTACGCTACCCAAGATGTGTCCACAGACAATCCTGCTGTACTTGGGACACTCGAAGATGCTGTTCGCCAGGGGGATGTAGACCTATTCCAGCGAATCGATCCTGCTACC
>OERN01000110.1_pt1 | contig 26014 bp, 36 predicted proteins | sample 1540061 | NCBI WGS metagenome assembly OERN01 (sample SAMEA3891241, study PRJEB23780) | metagenome | biome: terrestrial biome; feature: animal house; material: water of meat washing | place: Italy | collected 2015-05-12 | reverse complement strand
GACCGATAGGGATAAACATTTGTAAAGTCGAAAACTCGCACTTAGTCAGTGGGACGCAACCATCAGTCAATTAACCATACCATAAACTATTGTTAGAGTTTGGAGAAGTTGTTATAGTTGTAAGAACTACTGTTTTGGTGATTTAAGGAATGATTATGGGCTTGCTTGGTGGTAACGACTTGAAGGAACAGCAAAAGATCAATGATCTTGAGCTTAAAATAAACAGAGAGAAACAGAAACTGAATAAGAAGCTGACACGGCAAAAAATACTGCTAGGTGCTTTTTTTGTAGATGTTTTAGAGAATAATTCAGTACAGGGTTTAAGGGAATATACTGTTAAAACTTTACCTAAATATCTCACTAGAGAGACGGACAGAGAGCTATTGAAAGGTTTAGTTGAGAACTTGGGATATGCTGTGCCAGTTGATAATAGGTAATAGTTTTCAATAATAGCTAGCTCAGAGTTTAGAAACTTTCATAATCTGGATGATAGAGTAAATCTTCAGCTGATCCCATGAGACGTGGTGGTATGTCATAGCCAAAGTCAAAGTTATATTGTCCATCTACTGTGACTTTCATTTTACAGGTAGTCCAATATTCTTTTGAATTATGCATAGTTTCATTTAATTCAAAAAATAATTTTAATAAGAGATACCTATTGTTGACGTCTACTCTATAATCTACTTCTTCGTTATTATGAAACCATACCGAAGATGAACTATTTTCAAAATCCTCACCTGTTTTGACTAGCTCAATGTAGTGACAGTACTTAGTCCAGTTCTGTGGACTATTATCAAAAACCCATCTAACGATTAGCTCTTGTAGTTCTTCCACTTTAGTTACACTCATCTTCAACCACCTTTTTTATTTTGAATAATATTTTCTGTAACTCTTTTACCAACTTCGCCATAAGACACTGAAAAAGCATCTGGTCTAACACTTCGGTTGTTTGAATTATATATTGGCTCAATCAAATTAATAACGGATAAAGTTTTTAAATAGTAAGTTCATATTTTAGAACTCTTTATAGTCTGGGTCGTACATCAAGTCTTCAGCTGATCCCATAAGGCGTGGTGGTATGTCATAGCCAAAGTCAAAGTTGTATTTTCCATCTGAAGTAACTTTCATCTTGCAGGTCGTCCAAGATCTATTGTCAGTCATAAAACTAACTTTATTTAATTCGTAAAATAAATCGGTCATTTGAATACCTATACTACCTTCTACTAAATAATCAATAACTTGATTATTACTATCAAACCAGACTACCGATTCATCTGACTCATAATCATTATTTATGATAATTAGCTCAATATATACACAACATTTTTTCCAGTCGGTAGGTGCGTTACTCTGTACCCAAAGTGATATCTTTTTTTCAATAGAGTTCTTTTCATAGTTATTCATTTCAACCTCCTGCTTGATTTTTAAACGTTCTAGTTCTCCAAGTACCGTTTTCAATTCTATAGCTTGTTCTGATTGTATCTGGCCTTGTTGTATTATTACCACTACGATAAATTGGCTCTATCCTTACTTCTACCTTTTTACCCGCTGCGGCTAACGCTTTTACCTTACTCTCAAACTTACTCGCATAGGCTCCTTGATTTAAGTTTGCTACTCCATTAGAAGGTTTTCCGTTACCTGGTACAACATTTAATCGATTAATTGGACCATTGAACTGATTACCAATTAAATGGAAACCTACATCACCCGATTTCGACCCCTTATCGTTACCAATTTTTGTCGTAGTAATGCTATCTGTTGTTTGACGCCCATGGTCTTTCGGATCAATTGTACCTGATACTTGATCAACACGACCTTTACTATCGGTACGCCATGCATAGCTACCATACTCATAAGTCGTGTTGGGTAGTGGATTCTCTGCCATACGATTAAAGGTAGCTAAGTCTGTGACTTTAATCACGGCAGGTAGTTTTTGTTTTACAAAACCCTCAGGGGTATTATTGCTTTTATAACTATAAGTCGTTAATACTGAGCTGCCTTCCTTAAATGTGGGCTTAACGTAGTATCATAAAAAAACCTGCAAGAGCAGGCTTTTAAAAGGTAGAATAAAGATATAAATTTTCTATACCGTATCGTCTTATAAACTCATAGAGCTTGATCAAATCAGATATCTCAACATCACCTAATTGGTGTAGCGGATCGTCCTTATCTAAATCATCAACATTTTTTAGAGTAGTCAGTGTTGGATATTTCTCAAAAATATAGCTAACCGCTTTTGGGTTTAGCTTCGAAAGTAAATAACCACTATGCTCGTCATAAGCGACGGTGTCAGCTATATCAATTGGAATGTCAATTATATCCGTAAGCTCAAGCATTGTAATGGTATCAAACCACAACGTTTCAAATGTAAACCCGTGCCCTTCTTCTGGATAATATTTAATTTTTTCGACATCTGGTTCAAAAATAACCGTATCACCAATCACAGTAGACCTCCTTAATAATAGTCCTTATAACCATAAAATAACCTATATTATGACACTATCAATCTGGCTGACTAATTCTTTGATAACTTCTATATCAATTCCTTCTTTCTTAGCAATCAATTCAGCATTAAATAGTACAGCTGATGTTCCTTCTGGCTCATCAGAAATATCTAACGATATTATTAACTCATTTGGGACGTTTAATTTCTGAATTTGAATGGCGGCTGCCTCGAGATTAATAATAGTGAAGTACGGCCATCTACCAAATTTAATGCTTTCGATATCAGCATTAAACAATCGGCATAGGTGCATATTTGCTTGGCTAAAATCACAGTCTTTTACTAATCCATAATGATTTGATGACTCTTCATCAGGGCGTCCGCCCAAATCGCATCCTAAAAAATTACCTTTGAAGGTTACCGAGTCGAAGGTCACACTATGCTCTTGCCAATTGGTTAGCTTCTTCTTCGTCTGAAAAACACCCCCAACCATTTCAGCATCTAAGAACTGTATACCTCTAGCCGTTTGCTTATTGATAACAACACAATCAACGAGTTTTAAATTTGGTCCTAGAAATATACAGCTGTTACTTTCAATAATAATTTCTTCGTCAATTATTGTCTTGTTACTGAAATTTTCCATACGATTTACCTTTTTAACTCTAGAAAGTTAACATTCGCCAAATGAAATCAGGCATACCCTAGCGGAACCAGCTATTTTAGCCCTTAAACCTATTAACAGACCACAATATCGAGCCTAGACTTTAATAATCTACGCAAACTCATGGATGCCTTAATTGATCTAAAAAAAATTGATGATCTAGATTCTCTTGATGCAGATTACAGTTTTGAATGGCAAGAAGATGCCAACGAGATGATTGATGGTATCAATAAGTATGTAGAGCAAACGTTAGCTAGCCTAGAGGCGGAGAGCTACCAAAATGCTTTCTGTAGTCTGACTTCTTTGAAAATACGCCTACAGCATTTAAATGGCACAATAAATGGAATCACTAACGATACTATCTTACTGCACTATGATGATAAAGAATTCACTTGGCCACCATTGAATAAAGATTGTCGCCTTCTTGAGTGATGGCGCGAGCCCTAATACTCTAAATAACCCCTAATTGGACGCTTACTAAACTGTGATGCATTCTTTTTTAGTCTATTAATCATCTCAAACTCTCATATCCTGACCAGCTAGGTCAATCGAGCTAATTAAATCGTTGCAATCTACTTATCTAGAACAGCCCTTTAACCAATAGGTTAACGATAGAAAATATTGTCGCTACTAAGAATAGGCTGTTAAGAGCCGCTCACTATAATTGCAGACTGTCTCGATTAACTATATATTATAGACTATAATCTATATATTGGTTTTTATATGTGGACTGTCATCACAACAGAGCTGTTCAACCAATGGTTTGATCAGCAAGATGAATCAACGCAAGAAAAAGTACTGGCAGCTTTGATGGTTCTAGAACAGCAAGGTCCAAGCTTAGGTCGTCCTTTAGTGGATACGGTGTACGATTCAAAGTTTACCAACATGAAAGAGTTGCGTATTCAGCACAGAGGCAAGCCACTCAGAGCCTTTTTTGCCTTTGATCCAAAGCGGCAAGCGGTTGTGCTTTGTATTGGTGATAAGGGTAATAAAAAGCGTTTTTATAAAGAAATGCTAGCCACTGCAGACCAGCAGTATGAGTATCACCTCAGAACCTTAGGAGATCTATAACATGACTAAGACACTACAAGAGATGTTAGCTGAGCGTTCTTTAGATAGCCGAGCGCGTATTAAACAACTGGCAGAGCAACTGCTTTTAGAAAACCAGCTGTCTCGTATCCGTGAAGAGTTAGATATCTCTCAAAAAGAGCTGGCTCAAACCATGGGTATTAAGCAGCCTTCATTGTCTGCTATAGAAAATCGCGGCAATGATCTTAAAATATCGACCATGAAAAAATATGTTGAGGCTATGGGCGGCAAGCTTCGTATCGACGTTGAGCTGCCAACAGGGAAGCATATAGGCTTTAATGTGTAACAATGAATTCAAGTGATTCAAGCGCTAATAAGCCACCTTCTTATAGGTGGCTTATTTATTGCTAAGAATAGGCTAACGTTATTAGGAAAGCACAGTAGCGAGTCCCTTAATTCAAAGACCTGTTATATATGGTTCCATTATACCAGTCTGTTTTAAGTAGTCTGTTAATAGGTTTGGAGGCTGAAATAGTTGGTTCCGCTGGGGTATACGTTGCTTAAACAGTATTTATTTATCTTCTAAAAATACTTAAAATGTATATCACCTAATTCCAACTATTATCTGGGTGAGGCAAAGTGTCAACTCGACCTTCCCAATATTTTGCTTGCTCTGCATATTCTAAATCAATGGTCTTTAGCCCCTTATACAATTCTTTCAATTCATTTGTAGCAATATAACTTCCTTGCTCGGCAAGATGTGTGAGTTCCTCAAGTTTTGGGTCAAATAGTTGGTGAATCACTTCTAAAGTGGGGTTATCAAGGGTCTCATCCATTCGATTGATGTAACTCTTTACTAATATAGCCTTCGTGTCTAAGTGCCCTGCTTTGGATAGCAAATAAGCAGTCACGGCTTCAACGCTACTCTCAGTCTCATGCTGTAATTTAATAGGATTGTTATCATTGATATGTCTTTGTTTTTCTATGATTGCTATCGCAACCATAGAATTAAGTAATGGTGATACATCGTTAGGGCTAAAGGATTGATGGTAGTCAACCACATAGCTCATATACTGCACGGCTTTAGCATCGTCTTTAGGTACGAATTCGCCTAAATAACTATGAACCGCCATATAGATGTATACGTTTATGAACTTGTCTGGATCGTACTTTTTCTGTTTTACCGGTTCTACGTTTTTAATTATTTGGTCAAGTTCTTCATTATCTAAACCTTTATATTTAGAGAAGCCTTCTGGTACATCACGAATAATTATCTCCGCTATCTTGTCTAAGTCGTGTTCAAGTTGCTGGTACAGCGCAATAGCCTCTTTGTCACTACTGAATGGCTTACTGGCTTTGCATGGTTGAAAGTCTTCCACTTGAAGATCTAAGTCATTAGAATGAACTTTAATACCATTTGGCGTTTGTGTGACATTATTCAGGTCAATGGAGGTTTCAGACTGTTCAACGTGCTTGTAGATGTCACAACTTGATGAGCTGTCAGCAACGCTTGATACGTTAAAAGACTGGTTAGGTGTGCTTTGAGCGATTGCCATTGATGAGAGCGTAGCAAGTACAGCAACTGACAATATAGATAAAATTGGGTTTAGACACTTATTAATATTTAATTTTTTGTTGTACATAGTGCACTTTCCATGTAAATACCCCATACTTAACACAACATCTTCGTAGAATCATTAAGCCACCTGTCTGTATTCAGCGGGTGTCATATCATTAAGTGAATCATGGGGTCTTTCAGTGTTATAAACCTTGATCCAGTCCTCAGTCAGCTTATTGACTTCCTTTAAATCATTAAATAAATAGCAATCTAAAACCTCATTGCGATAACTACGATTAAACCGTTTAATATAAGCATGACCACTGTCGCTAATCTCATAGACCTTAACTTGGGAGATTTTAATTATACAGCTCGATGCCTGTATAGCGCACCGATCATAGATAGAGTATGTATGGTAAGTACACCATAAAGTACACTGTGGCTATCTCAGTAATTCAAAACCTCGATATCATTAGCCTACAGTCAAAGATTCAAGTCCTCACTAGGGAACTGTATCTTCAGTTTGCTATGAACATCTCTATTGACAATGGTTATCACCAACATTAATATTCGATCTTTTAAATAAACATACGTTCATTTATTAGGATTTTTGATGCGGAATTTTGTCCTAGATTACCCAAAGGGGAGTTACCGCAAGTTTTTCATTGTGGCTTTAATCCTAAGTTTTGGTTTTTTCATAAACTCTTCTATAAATAAAGACATACCAAACATCTTAATATGGCTAGGAATATTTTTAGCAGTATTGAAGCAAGTTGTCATACCTGTAGATCTAGACCAAAAACTATCTTTGTCGAAAAAAAGGTACTCTATAAGTGATGATGATTTCATAAGTCATTATAATAGTAGTTCTATTACTCATAATAACAACAAGGATAAAACTTGGCATAAATTAATAATACTGGGTGATGATATTTCGTCTATTTTACTTACTGCTGTCATAATCTATAGCATATTTGGTTAACTAAATTGTATTAGTAAGCCATAACAAAACTGTTATAGATTACTAATATAATGAAAGACTTACTATCTAAAATTGGGAACTGTAAGTAGCGAACTCAAATCTTTTCAGCTTCTAACTTAGTTACTATACTTTCAAAAACTTCTTCAAAGTGCTGGCTATCAGTACATTTTTTAAATGCGTTCTCATTCCAAAACCCTAAATGAAATATGATTGTAAGTCGCTTTTTATCCGCAGTTATCTTTTTAATTTCCGATAGGTTAACAATTCCATCGTCTACAACTATAAAGGTTGGCATATCAATCTCTTTTTATCATTTTTATTAGTAATAGGTAGCTATAATACCCTATATTTGTTCAATGAAATGGATGATATATGTCTGAGTGCCTAACTTCTATACCAAGTATTTATAGTTTGCCACACAAGCACGTTAGTGCCATAGTTGTTCACTGAACGTTCTGTACAGTGCAACTGTACAGGTTCTAAAAACGTACTTGAACATTAGGTGAACAATGAACATATCGGTGACGAAAGCCGCAAAAGAATGGGGTGTTTCAAGAACGACGATCTATCAAAAAGTCAATGATGGAGAGCTCTCTAGAGCAGCAGACAAAAAAATTGACACTGCAGAGATGCTTCGGGTATTTGGAGAGCCTTTGTCCAAAAAACGTACTGAACAATCACTGAACAGCTCTCATAATACGCACTTGAACAGTCTGACTGTACAGTCTTGTACAGCGCTTGAACACCAACTAGATCTAGAGAAATTAAAGAACGAACACCTTCGACAGCAAGTCAGCGATCAAAAGCAGTTGATAGAGAATTATCAACAACAGATTAGTCAGCTAAACAAGACACTGGACAAAGCTAATGCTAGTATTCACGATTTTTCTCAAGTGAGGCTGCTAGAGTTCAAACAATTTGAGCACAATGATGAACCACAGCCAGAACAAAAATCAACAATGACACCGGCAAATGCTCCCAAAAAGAAAAAACGGTGGTTCTTTTGACTAGAACGGATGTTAGACAAAGTATTAGTGTTTAATCTTTGGTAAATAGCTCTCTAAACCCTTATTGGGCTTGTTAAAGCTTTCAGGTTCTCGCTGTATGATATTTATCATTTCGCGCTTAAATGCGTCAGTCTGCATTTTGCCGTCATAACTTAGGCTTGGATGATTATTATAGTCATTCATAAACTGCAGGTTATCGACTATAGACTGTATGGTAGCTTTTGACAGAGTGCCATCTTCACTGGTTAGTTTATCCAATGTTTTCCGATGGAATTTGAGCGTTAATCTCTCATAACCTTTGCCTCTACTTTTTTTATGATACTCAACAGTGACCTTGTAGTTTGTACTCTCATTGACTTCATCTATAGCAGTGTCAATCACACGCTCTCTAAGCTGTCCAAATTGCTTATACTTACCTTTAATGCCCATAACGTAGCGAAAATCATCTAAATTCATAGCTTTAGTATATTGATACTGACCTACCCAACAAACAATTAATTCATATAGGCGTATCGAATGAATACTTGATAGCTCAGATACCTCCATCAGCCTATATTTTGTGAAGTTAGCTTTCAGCTGTGTCAAATAAGGCAGTACATCCTCTGCAAATGTTATTGTTATCTGCTCTCCGTTGGGATCATAAAGAACGCCGCTAACAAAGCGGGTACGAAGCGTTTTATTATCCTCCAGTGCTATCAGAACTTCTCTATCAAAAAGCCGATTGCTAGCTTGCTCTAAATCTCTAAAAGCATTCTTCTTAGTACTATCGTTATAGAATATCTTTGCTACTTCCTCGACTGTCACTGTGAACTTGGTTTGCTTAGTAATGTTTGGCGCATCGGGTCTACTATCAATACGACTAATACAAGTTAGTAAAAGCTGTTTCTCTTTAGTGGTCATGGTATAAGCTGCTAGGACAAGCTCATTGGATTGTACAACTAGATTGTTTTCCATATTTTTTTCGAATCCCTGCTTAATATACTGTTATTTCCAATAATAACTAAGCTTTACTTTAACATATAAAACTATAAATAATATCATAAATTTTTATTTGTGTTTATTCTACTCATTTTGTGTTTATTCTACTCATTTTGTGTTTATTCTACTCATTTTGTGTTTTTTCCATCCGTAACATATTGATTTTAAAGGGTAAAAAAGCCTCTTAAACAGGAGTAAACAGGAGTAAACAGGAATAAATAAAAACCCTTAAAGAAACGGGTGAATAAAAAAGTTGTGGATAAGATTAAAAAGGAGAAGGAGAGGGTCGATTGATAGGTCTAGCAATCTCTAATTTCTGACTAAGGACTCTCAATCCGTTATTAATGCTCTTGATATCGCTTTCAGTCAATTTATCAGCATATTTGGTATTAAACCCACTTAAACTAGATTCAAGCGCTCTAGCATGCTTCTGGACGATCTCGTTACTATCTAATGTTCTTAATCCTTGATAGGTAAGTTCATACTGCTTGGAAGTTCTTCTTAGAATCTCGCTGATATGCTCCTGAGCTAATACTTTGCATTCGTTAGCGGTGGTTTCTTTGTTTATGTACTGCTCAATGTTATCCAAATAACTGACCGCTGTTAGCGTTTCTGCCGTCATTCGGCTAATGTCACTACGACCCAACGAGCCTTGCAATTCATTGTTTTTGGCTGTTCTGTTAGTATCTAATTGAGTAATGAATGCTTCAAAATCGGCTGTGACTTCGTAATAGTTTTTACGTTCTTTTTGTCTGTTAATCAATATATCCATGGCATTCAGGTTGTCTTGCATCACGTCAAACGTAAACAAGTCCGCAATGCGCCGCTGTTCCTCTCTAAAATCATCAAAATCGTTGGTTAAGCGCAATTCGTTAGCGAAGCGATCAAGGACTTTGACTTGTCGATAGTCAAATTTTTCAGGGTAATCAGCAGGATTATCGCGAAAGCCTGGGCGCAAGCTGAACTTTTCATTGTGTCGAGTCATTAAACGATGAGCAAAAGCGCTTAACGTCGCTCTAAGATCATTATTGTCTTTCTCATCTGCGTAACTTCCTCTGTGAGCTTGTTTATCCTGCTCTCTAAGCTCTCGATCAATTCGTCTTTTTCGCTCATGAAAGGCTCGTCTGTAGTTGTCATCAAAGGGGCTTGGAGCTGGTCTTGCGCTTTGCTCAATTGCTCTGTTAATTGCAAGATCTGACTTTCCGATAGCTTCAGTGACGCTGTTAATTGACCGTTTTGTGTTGTCAATTCTTTGTATGAGCTTGTCATTTGCTTGTGCTGTGTCAGAATATCTTTTTGTGTTGCTCTCAACGGCTTTGTGGTTTCCATCAATCCAACTTGGTAGGTTTTTGCATCGCTTACTTGACCACTCAATGTCTTGTTCTGTTCGCTCAATTTGTCGTTTTGTGTTTCTAATTCCTTGATTCGCTCGATCAATATATCGTTTTGTTGTTTCAAGTCGTTCATCATAATCTCGCTGCTCAAAAATAATTCTATTGGACGCTTCTAGCACTAAGCTATTACGCTCCGCAATCATGGCGTTGATTTCACCCCTAATCGTCACTGGCGCAATGCCGTTAAATACCTCGCCTTTTTCCATTGCTACCGATTTAGCTGTCTCATATGCGTCACGCTCCAGCTTAGTCGCAACGCTACCCATCTTAAGTTGTGGCTCAATATCTTTGCCTTGATCTGCATAGCTACGGCAATCTATCAAATCATGCTTATGCTCAGCTAATTTTTCATTAGCAAGCTGCTCCCATAGTTGGCGAACCTCTTTAATCTCAAGACTAACTCGTTCCATGCCAAGCTCACGACGCTTCGTGTCGGACAACTCAATATCGGCTTTGTCAGTCAATATGATTTCATGATTATTGCCCATTGCTGCCGTACGAGTAGTAAACATGATATGAGCATGGAAGTTACGAGGGTCAGCACCTCGATCAATCTCTCTTTGAGTTGGTTTGTGAATAGCACAATCGGCGATCGTGCCGTAACGGTCGGCTAGGGTTTGGGCGAACCTATGCGCCAGTATCTTACGATCTTGCTCACTTAACTCATGCGGTAGATTAACAAGCCATTCTCTAGCCACTCTTGCATCTTTGCGTTTCTCGGCACTCTCCGCTTTATTCCATAAATCAATACGATCAATAGTAGCGCCGGCAGCAGTTAATTCTGAGGGCAAAATAATATCCGCGCCCATCACACCTGAACGTTTGGAGTAGTCATGCGTCTTACCGTATCGTTTATCCTCAAGCTCAACACCTGCACGATAGCTCGCACTTGCAACAGCACTTTGTCCGCTTCCTCGTGATATTGAATTAGTCGATGCGAGAAAAATAGCCATTTCTGAAATCTCTATCTGTTAGTTTTTAGCACTACATCTTTTCGTAGTGCTGGGGGGTGTGGGGGTTTACCCCTGCCGATGTTTTGACTTCATAAATGTATGACCGTAGGGAATAAACATTTGTGAAGTCGAAAACTCGCACTTAGTCAGTGGGACTCAACCATCTGTCACTTAACTATATCATAGTAGATTATTAGTTACTGGCGAAGTTGCTATAGTCAGGTAAATAGGTAATTTGATATTTAGGAGAAAGGTATGAGCTTACTTGGTGGTAACGATTTAAAAGAGCAGCAGAAAATTAATGAGCTTGAGCTTAAGATAAATAAAGAAAAACAGAAGCTAGATAAGAAGCTGACACGACAAAAAATATTGCTAGGAGCTTTTATGATTGAGTTGCTAGATACAAATAAAATAGATAGGCTAGCACAGTATACCGCTGATAACTTAGAGGGTTTTTTGACTAGACAAAGGGATAAGGAGTTGATGAGTGAGCTTATTAATAATTTGAATAGATCATCAAGATAGTATTGTTTAAAGGTTGAGAATTCATATACTGAGGGCTATATAAAAGATTGAAACAGCTCAACACTTTGTTGTAGTAACTTCTGACTATTTTTATTTTCTATAAAAGTTACATCAGTATCATTTTTCTGTGCTTCTGTGGTTGGTAAGATGAGAAGTACACTGCCCTTTAGGTCGTCATTGTCTCGTGTATGCCACATGGCTTCAAACTGGGGTTTTGTTAGCGTTCTATTTCCCCAGCTTGAATCTGCTAATGTGATATGGGTGTCATTAATAGATTTAATAACGCTAAAGTGATCACTGCGTTTGTGATTCAAATAGACGATGGCAGGTATTTTTAGTTTTTTTAGGGTGTCATAGCTGGTGGCGATACCTTTGGCCGTAAAGCCGTATTTTTGGCTAACGTTGGCTAAATCTTGGAAAGATGCCATCATGCTTGTCAGATTCATGTCAGTCAGAATCTGTTGTTCGGTAATAGGTTGCTGGTAAAAATAGGTTAAGATGGTGGAGAGTGACGATGCGCCGCAAGAGTAATCTAGGTCTTGCTTAACCACTTGGGCGTCGCGCATCTCTTTCCATGTTTTAATAGGTATGTTAACTGTCGATTTTGTTGTGGTTCCAAATGGAATAGGGGCGGCTAGAGTAGTGGTAGATACCGCTATCGTTAGCAATCCAAATACTATAGCTCGATTTAAATACCGTTGGTAAGATAGGGTTGCTATGAGGTATTCTCCTGTCCGAGTTTGGCATTTTGAGAGCCAATTATTGTATTGATATGTCCATCTCAGTCATGGTTTGCTCAACTAGGGATTCTATTATTTGATTTTGCTGATACGCTAAACGCTGTGATAAAACTCCCATTTTACTAGCCAAAGACTTCCCAGCAGGACTGCTGTATAGGTTAATTAAGGCATTTAACTCGTCTGTGCTAAGTATTTGAGCGTATAAGTTAGCCAAACCTGTTTCATGATCATAAGCGTTAAGCTTTTTAGATAGTCGTTCAAAGAATTCATTTGGAACTGTAGGCATATTACGACGCATTGTCTCAATACCGACTTGATTGGCTTGTTCAAATCCTTGTTTTGAGCCATCCATATTAATCAGTTGTCTAGCAAGCGATATTTTTTTTGAGTCTTGCACTTGAAATATGACTGAGGCTTGACTAGTCTGAATCACCGAAATTCCTGATAAGCTAATTACGGCTAATAATAGTAGACGACTAAGAGTTGTTTTAGATGGTATAAGTAACATTGCAGTTCCTATTATAGGTTAGTTTAGCTTGTCTGGAATTTTTTTAAATAAAAATAGAAAAACAATGAACAGAAATATTCCTATCAACATAATATTTAGCCATCCATAACTATCTGTCTGGTTATCAATTGGTCCAAATGAAGATGCAAGCAAAATGCCACTAATCGTAGTTAAAATATATGAAGAGAAATTGCGGTGAGGAGAATGAGCAACGTATGCCAGTATGATTATAGCTAGAAGACAGTGAATGACTAATATTTCAAGCATAAAGGTTAACCAATAGTTATAGCTATGAAATGGCATTTCAGAAGTTTGAAATACCATTCAACTATATTTAAAATGTTGTAGCTTATTTTTTTCTTAAATATAGTAGATAATTAGTTGCTATAGCCGTACAGAAAAATAAAACTAAGGATATCAGAAGAGTTACAAAAGATTCTTGGAGTTGATGAGCTCTAATTGTAAACCCTATTACTGATACTATTATTACTAAAACAATAACTTTAAAAGTTTCACTAATCCGACTAGCTATAGCAGCAATAATCCCAGAAACAAGAACTATTACATACCATAGATAAATATGGTTGAAAGTTGCCATTAGTGAGTTACTTTATTCTAGAGCTTAGGAAACCACTAGCACCAGCAACTCTAGCAGCAGTATAATAGCGAGATATTCCTACTGGTCCAGTCACTGCACCTACAGCCGCACCGCCAAAAGTCATTAACGCTTAAGTCTTAACTTTTTATTTTTACTACCACTTACCTCCAGCACCACTCATTTTTTTACCTGCTTGATACGTACCATAAACTAATCCAGCATTAGACATATAGTGTTTAGCAAGTGGGCTGGTTACAACACGACCTGCTAGATTTAACGCAACTGGGAACCATGCACCTTCAGTTGCTTCCATCTCTTGACCAGAGATAGATTTAACTTGTAAGTTTTCACTATCCGCAAACGCATAGCTCAAATCTGATGTAGATTGATCGACTGAGCCTACGTTATTTTACGCTCCATCAGCTGCCATAGCAGAAACACTTAAGCTTAAACCAAGAGCTGAGGCGGTAACAATTTTAGTTAAACCATTCATTACGACTTCCTTTTAGTAAATTAAGTTTGAGAGGTTGTCTTTTAGTACACTGGCTAAGACAAAGTTTTAGCAGAGTTTAGAGCGTTTGCCAGAATTTAAAAATTATTTAATTATTAAGATTGCTTCGTTCTTTATATGTTCGATACTGCTGTGATATAGGGGGTGGTAGCTTGCCAAGCTTGGTGGTCATTCCTAGTGACAGCGTACTTCCTGAATCTCCCGAAACATCAGTGCGTAAGTTAGCTGTCAGATTACTGCGCTTTGTTAGCGCATAAGCCATACCTAGGTTGTTATGCATAGTTATTTATCATCTGGTTCTTTTATATGCAAAGGTAGTAACATAGCATCAACTTTATCTAAAAATAGCCAACGTATGAACAGCACTAAGAGAATCATCGAGCCACCATAATTTATATCTAAATCATACAAGTAACCGACATATAGAGCTAAACCAATAGACAAGAATCCAGATAGAAAAACATTGGAATCCACATAACATAGACATTCTGAACATTGATAAGATTCAAATTTCTTAAAGTCCAGAGATTTTATTGTTTTACGTTGGCAGTTAGGACATTTTCTTATAAACATATGAGCCTTTCCTAAATTTCGTGTAAGTACTTCTACAATCTAAATGATAGTTAAACACTTTTTAGGAAAGGCTCAAAACGGCCAGCAATCCACAAATATGAACCCACACTAGATACCAATAAGTGTTTATTTATACTTGCTATTAAAGACCCCAAGCCACTTGAGAAAGTAGCTTGGGGCTTTTTAATATTTGAGGCTATATGCAATACAGGGTATCAGTAGTTAATCATCACGATCAACGTCGCTTACCTGACTGCGAGTAATCTTACCAGTCATGCTATCGACAACGACTTTATGAATTTGATTGCCTTTACCAATTTCAACTTTGTAGACAGGCTTGCCAAAATCCATGTCGAACCCTACTTCAAGCACTTTCCCTTTCAGCGTTTGGTTTGCTTTTTTTATAGCTTGAGACAAACTCACTTTTGCTTGTTTCATGGCCTTATATTCTGCTAAGTCTTCTTTGTCTAAACGCTCTGTGTCTCCTTTCGTGACCTTGCCTGTATTGGCATTCACGCTGACTTCTTTTTCATTATTATTGGTAACGATTTTGATATCGTAATGGCTATTTTCGTTACGATCTTCTTGATCAAAGTCTGCACTGATGATATCGCCTTTTACCGCTTTATTAGCAAAGGCCAGCGCCTGCTCTAGACTGATCTTACTCTGTGATGCTGCCGTTACCTCATTCATAGCAGTGGCTGCTTGAGTGGCTGAAACGGAGGCCATGCTAAAGCTTGCGACACTCAGTGCCATTACAAGAGATTTCTTCAATGTTGATAGTCTTTTCATAATAAGATCCTAAAATGCGTCAGTTTTTCGGCAGACTGTTTATTAATTAGAATAAGAGATTAATTTAAAAGTAAATAATGACATACAGTTAATCACTATGTCTAAGTGGTTTATGCTGAAAAACGTAACTGGCGTAACAGGTATTAGGACAAATAACATTGGATAGAAGAATAGGGTTTCATTGGTTCTCTTGGAATATACCCCAAGGGAACCAGTTATTTAGCCCCTCAAACCTATTAACAGACTACTTAAAACAGACTGGTATAATGGAACCACTTATAACAGACTGTTTTAACCTCTTTTTAGCAAAATTCTATATAACTGTGGTCGCTCCCTCTCCCTTTGCTATCATAATCGCTCTCTAGCGCTCGTTTAAGCATCTTCTAGGCTCTAATTACCCATAAGTACCTAATAACTGTCTTAGCATGCCTAACAAGCCTATAAGACAGTTTAAGTAGCTGCTTAGCAAAACACTTCAACAAACTGAAATTTTACAGTCAATTTGAAATGACAGTTAACTGTAAGGTGCCACTAATCTTGAACCATTCCTAGCATGTGATAATTTCTGATCCTAAATTTATCAAAAAAATAAGCTTAGCAAATCTCTTAAATTGTCTTAAATTTTGCGTTTGGTAGCGGATTATTTAGATGCATATTCTTAGGTTTTGGTGTTTTTAATGTTTTTAAAAGCTTTTAAGAGCTTTTACGTCCGCTGTAACCCTTGCCAGTCATAGCTATTAACCTCCATACCCTTACGTTTAGCGACCCATACCCTTACGTTTAGCGACCCATACCCTTACGTTTAGCGACCTTATAATTACAATGTATTTGAAGTTGTAATTTAATGATATTATAGTATTTATATCGACCGTCAACGAGCAAGTAAATAATGAGCAAGTTAGTGACCAAACATAATAAATTAATCAGCGCCAGTTACTCGCTTGGCGTACCTGAGCAGCGCATTATCTTCTTGGCCATTGTTGTAGCAAGGGAACAAGAGAAGTTGATTGATGCTAGAGGATTGCTACAAATCCATGCAAGCAGCTACCAAGAACAATTTAAGGTAGAAAAGCATTCAGCTTATAAAGCATTGAAAAGCGCGGCCAAAGGCTTATTTGACGCTCATTTTGAATATGATGATATTCACGAACAGACAGGTAAAGATGCCAATAATTTTATCAGATGGGTACAAAAGATAAGGTATATTAATGCGGCTGGAATGATTGAGTTACAGTTTACAGATGACGTTATACCATTGATAACGAGACTAACCGAGCAGTACACAGAATACGATCTAAAGCAGGTTAGTGAGTTGCAAAGCGAATATGCAATCAGGTTGTATGAGTTGATGATGCAATGGCAGTCTGTTGGTAAAACCAACCAGATAACGATTGATAACTTGCGTAAAAAACTAGGCGTTAAGCCTGAGCAATATAAGCAGATGTGTAATTTTAAAACGAGAGTACTAGATCATGCTGTCAAACAGATTAATGATTATACCGACATAACAGTCAAGTACGATCAGCATAAGACAGGTAAAACTATTACCGCCCTATCATTTATATTTAAGAAAAAGCAGATACTTGACCCAGCTAAGAATAAAAAAAGAGATAGAGCCACTCCTGACATGTTCCATAACATGACTGATAGCCAAGTAAAAACATTCAGCGCCAAGCTTGCTGCCTTACCTGAACTTGGCAGTAATGCACCTATTGGTAAAAGTACTGCTGAGTTTGCCGCTATTATTGCTAATGATCTTGTAGACGAAAATAAGCAAGCCCAGTATATGCCCTATCTTGCAAAGTTAGGTTATCAACCTAAAAAGCATAAGACATAGTGATATTCTAAAATCACTAGATAATCAGTTTTTGCTTTTTTAGCACTACATATTTTCGTAGTGCTGGGGGTGTGGGGGCTTGCCCCTGCCGATGTTTTGATTTTATAAATGTGTGACCGATAGGGATAAACATTTGTAAAGTCGAAAACTCGCACTTAGTCAGTGGGACTTAACCATCCGTCAATTAACTATATCATAAACTGTTGTTAGGTACTGGCGAAGTTGCTATAGTCATGGGAATAAATAATTTCATGATATAAGGAAAAGGGTATGGGCATACTTGGTAGTAATGACTTAAAGGAACAGCAGAAGATTAACGAGCTTGAACTAAAGATAAGTAGGGAGAAGCAGAAGTTAGATAAGAAGCTGACACGGCAAAAAATACTACTGGGTGCTTTCTTAGTAGACGCCTTAGAGAAGGATTCAGTGGGTGGTTTGAAAGAATATACGGCTGATAATCTATTAAATTTCCTGACCAGACAGACGGATAAGGATTTAATGGCAGATTTGGTAAAGGGGCTTGGTAGCAATTTTGATGTTGGCAATAAAACTTAAAACAGGACAATTTAGGTAATTGTACTTATTGAGGTATTTAATAATATTTTTTATTTGAATTAAGGAAAAAAATTATAAAGATTAAATATCATAAAATATTAGCAAATAGTTACATTATAAAGATTAGATTTACTCCACTAAAATAATTAATTTTCTTAAGGTCTATTAATAGTTTTTATTAGATTATCTTCTATAAAAACTCTCTAAATAATGAAGGGCTTTCTCGTAATAATTTTTGGGCATCTTGAATAACAGTAAATTTATCATCAATTTGTTGTTTCTGCTGTTCATTACTCGGTAGTATCAACAAAACTCTTCCTTTAAGATCAAGATCGTTACGAGTATTCCACATTTTTTCAAACTGTTTACGACTTAAAATTCTATTTCCCCAACTCGAATCTGATAGATATACCTTATTATTATCAATAGCACGAACTACACTAAAATGGTCGTTACGTTTATGATTAAGGTATACAATGACAGGAATTTTAATTTTTGCTAAAGTTTCATAATTTGTTGCGACGCCTTTAGCAATAAAACCATATTTCTCACTTACTTTTGATAAATCATCAAATGAAGCCATTACGTCTGGTAAATCCATGTCTTCAAGTAACTGTTTCTCACTAGTTGGCTTTTCGTAAAAATAAGTGAGAATAGTAGATAATGATGAAGCGCCACAAGAGAAATCTAGATCTTGTTTGGTTAGTTTAGAATCTCTTTTATCTGTCCAAGTAGATACTGAAACATCAGTACTATTAGCCACAGGAATGTCAAAAGAGAACGGAACAGCATTTGCAGAACCCACTATCCCAATTTTTATTACAAAATATACAATAGCTAAGTGTAAAGAATAATTCATATTTTATGTAAATTTATAAAGTTTATTTTGAATAAGATTAATTGATTGATCTAGTACTTTTGTTTCAAACTCTTGTTTTTTGATTAAGTTGAGACAATTGAGGTAGGCATCTTCTTCACCTACATAATTTTCTAGGCGTACCATTGACCAAAAAATATAAGAGCTACTAGTCTCCAGTATTCTTTTGAGTAACACCTTACCTGTATCTGATAACACATAATTCAAATCATCAACAGATTTTATCATATCAAAATGTCTATCAAATCTCACGTAAACAAAAAAACCCTGAATACATCCATGCTCAACAAAATTCAAATAACGTTCTTTCTTTAAAAATTCAATCTCTTTGTTTGCGATAGCTATATATATATCTGACATAAATTTAGTTCTTATTCTAGTGATGAGCTGGTTTAAAATATTTACTCTAAACCAGCTTATTATTATCTCATATCTAATAAATGGTTAGATTTATCTTGGGTTACCATACCAAACATGTGAGCCATTTCTAGGATCAGGATGATAATGACTATATCGATCACCCCCACCTGCATGATATTCTCTAATTGGCTTTTTACCTGCTATGTTTTTAGCAATACTCTTAGTTGGTGCCATAACGTTAGTCGCACCTTTGCTAACTAAATTTTTTGCTACTGACTGAGTAACCCAGCGTTGAACTATAAATCTTCCTCCTGCCATTACACCATAGGAAATTGGAGATCTTAAACTGCCCTAAGTAAATTGGAGGGTGATGTACTTGAGTCAGGCAGCAATATCTAACAGATTAAGATTATCATAATACCGTCTTTCAAACTTAAAAGGTGACAACACATAACCAATAAAGGTGACAACACATAACCAATATTACATTTACCATGCCAGATACCTATACCTCAAGGGAACCAGCCATTTCGCCCTTCAAACCTATTAACAGACTACTTAAAACAGACTGGTATAATGGAACTACTTATAACAGACCGCTAGCACTAATACTCTAAATAATCCCTTATTGGACGTTTCTTAAACTGAGAAGCGTCTTTTTTAAGGCGATTAATCATCTCAAACTCCCATTCAGCAGCATTTTGTCCAGCTGGGCTAGTAGAGCTGACCAAATGATTATAATCAGCGATAAAGCTAGGGTTCCGAGCGATACGCCCTAGTTGCTTGTCATTTAGCCCTTCAATAGTAGATCTGTCGCTGTTATCACTTTCAATATTAGCAGTAGTTTTTTCTTCGTTTTTCTTCATTTTAAACTTGAATGTAAAGCCAGTGACAGCCCTACCAGATTTATGCTGCTCATATGTGGCTGTCACATCGGTGAAGTCGTTTATCTGACTAATCGCAAGGTCTAACACTCGAGCTTTGAAGTTACACATTTTCTTATACTGTTCAGGCTCAACGCCTAGTTTTGTACGGAATTCAGCAAGTGGTATTTTGTTTGTTTTGCCAACTGATTTCCATTGCATCATTAATTCATAAAGCCTGATTGCATATTCGCTTTGCAACTCGCTAACCTGCTTTAAATCATATTCAGTATATTGCTCGCTAAGTCTTGTTATTAGTGGAATAACGGCATCAGTGAACTGTAATTCAATCATACCAGCCGTTTCTATGTAGCTTACTGCTTGCGCCCACCTAACGACACGATGCGCTGGCTTCCCTGTCTTTTCGTGAATATAATCATACCCAAAATAAGACTCAAACAAGCCATTAGCAGCACTTTTCAAAGCTTTGTATGCTGAATGTTTTTCCACTTTAAATTGTTCTTGATAACTGCTTGCATGAATTTGTAGCACACCTCTAGCATCAATCATTCGTTCTTGCGCTCGAGCTTCAACAATAGCCAAAAAGATAACTCGCTGCTCAGGTATGCCAAGTGAATAACTCGCATTTATTAATTTATTATCTTTGGTAATTAGCTTACTCATCATTTCTGCTCATTAAGGGACGCCATAAACATTATAAACAAATTGAACTACAACTTTCAATCAATGTAGTCGAATAGTCGCTAAACGTAGTCGAATGGGTCGCTAAACGTAGTCGAATGGGTCGCTAAACGTAGTCGAATGGAGTCTAAGAGCTATGAATGGCAAGCCCTGTAGCGGACGTAAAAGCTTTTAAAAGCATTAAAAGCATTAAAAACCTTTTTTCTTTTTTATTAACTAAAAAGATAAAGGCTTTGATCTATCTAAATTTACAGTACTGTTCATTATCCGAACCTAAAAAACAGGATTGCTTTTTAACTTTTGCATAGTAACCATCTTTACCTTTAATCACATTATGAGCCACTTTAGCTGCTGCTAAACGGTTGTACTCAGCTTGACGATCAGCTATTTCAGCTTTACTAGGTACAATAAGCCAAACAGAAAATAACGTCAGTGCAAATATACAAGCACAGATACTACCTATTAGAGCAGCAGCCTTCCAGCTTAGCGATCTAGCAAACTCCTCTGATAATTCCTTTGTGTACTTTTCTGCCCCTTTCTTGGCTTGATGTCTAACACTGTTTAACGCAATGTTTGCGTCATTAGCTAAGCTCTTGTTTTGATCTTCAAAAGACTCAGAAAAAAGCTTTAAGCTGCTAAAGTTAGTATCAAACGTTCCTTTCATCTCAGTTGATAATTTAGACAGCTGGGTTATCTGTGTCTTCGCTATATCTATTGTATTTTCTAGCTGAATATTTGCTTGCTCAACGTGACCACCAACGCCTTGGGTTAGCTGGTTAGAGTAATAATTGAGAAGATCAGCAACCTCTAAGCGAACCTCTTTAGCTGTACCGGCAACAATCGCTGATTTTATTTTATTTTCTCGTTCTTGATAGTCCTTGAGCTGTGCAGTTAGTTCGTTAACAAGCTTGGCGGTAGCTGTGTCTCTTGCTGCCATCGCTTGATACTGTTCTTCTCTTTGAGTGAGCAATTCGGTGTTATGCTCGGTAAGCGTGGCAATAGCGGTAAGCAGGTCTTCAAGGTTGGGTATCTCTGACATTTTTTATCTTCCTAATCCATAGCTGCGGCTGCGGTTAATCTCGTTACTGTAGTCTGAAATGGCTTTTTGTGCGCGCTCTAGGGCTTTTTCCTGCGTTTTACCGATGCTTTGCCTGTGATTGTCTGTAAATTCAGTTAAAACGCCTTGTAGGGCTGCTGTGTGCGTTTTACGCTCACTGGTATAGTGTAGGCTCTTAATCTCATTCAATGCTTGCTGTGATTTGTCGCTAGCAAAGTCTGTTAGCTTGTCACGCTCACCCATTGCAAGCTCGCGCTGTCTCTGTGTGGTATCTGGGTTATCCATATAGTGATTGAGGCTGTGCATGACCTCATTAGCGACTGAAATCGCTAAAATAGGTTTACCTACCTTGCTGTTTGGGTCAATTCCTTTCTGTGTATGCTGTTCTAACTGTGCCATTACGCCTGCATACAGCGCTTTTTTATCTACCATGAATTGCTGACTTTCACGCTCCAGCTGCTCGGCTATCGCTTGCTGCTGTCTTGCTCTGTCGGCTCGTGCCTGTTCAGTGCGCTCACGTTCGGCTTGTTCACGTTTTTGTTGTTCGGCAAGCTCGCGCTGTCGCTGCTGCTCCAGCGCCACCTCTTTTTGTTTTTGCTCATTCTCACGTTTAGTCTTAATGCCCTTTGCCATCGCCATCGCTTGTGCCACTGCATCTAGCGTAGGTGCTTTAGGCTTTGGCGCAATTTGCGGTTCAGGTTCTTTGATGGGTTCATCTGCTACGGTTGTCCTGCTTGGTGGCGGTGTGGTGTGTTCAATGTCTTGGACTGTATGACCTTTTAAGATAATGGCATCAGCGGCATCATTCACTTTCTGATTTTTGGTAAGCTCTGCGCCCCATATCAGCTCGTTACGCTCGTTAATTATTTCGTTGATGGTGCCGAGCTGTGTTGCTGGCGTTTTATCAATCTCGTAATGCTTGCCTTCTTCTTTGGCTTGTTCAGCTTTTCTTAGCTCTCGCTCGTATTTGTCACGTTCCAGCTTGGTGGCGACTGACCCCATTTTGAGTTGTGGCTCAATATCAATCCCTTGCGCGGCATAGCTGCGACTATCAATCAGTTTATGGTCATGCTCGGCTAGTTTTTCGTTGGCGATCTGCTCCCATATTTGGCGAACGTCTTTGATCTCATGGCTCACTCGTGCCATGCCAAGCGAACGCCGCTTATTATCTGACAGCTCAATACTGGCTTTGTCGGTTAGTATGATCTCGTGATTACCGTCAAGTTCTGCGGTGCGCGTGGTGAATAGGATATGAGCGTGGAAGTTTCGAGGGTCTGCGCCCCGATCGATCTCTTTTTGAGTTGGCTCATGAATGGCGCAATCGGCAATGGTGCCGTAACGGTCTGCTAAGGTTTGGGCGAACTGATGCGCTAACTCTTTCCGGTCTTGCTCACTTAATTCATAAGGTAGATTGACCAGCCATTCGCGAGCCACTCGCGCATCGACTCGCTTCTCGGCAGCTTCCGCTTTGTTCCATAACTCACTGCGTGAAATTTCAGCATTGGCAGCAGCCAATGCTGTCGGCAAAATAATATCCGCACTCATTACCCCATGCTTTTTTGAGTAATCGTGGGTCTTGCCATATCGCTTATCTTCTAATTCACAACCAGCACGATAGCTCGCACTGGCAACGGCACTTTGTCCCTTACCTCGTGATATTGATTTAGTTGATGCGATGAAAATAGCCATTCTTGATTGCTCGGTTCTTGGTTTTTGCTACTAACGTCTTTTTGTTAGTAGTGGGGTTTTAGGGGTTTCCCCTAACGTGTTTTGACTTTATAAATGTGTGACCGTTAGGGGTAAACATTTGTAAAGTCGAAAACTCGCACTTAGTCAGTGGGACTTAGCCATCTGCCAAATAACTATATCATAAACTATTGTTAGTTACTGATAAAATTGGTATAGTTAAATATATAAAAGATTTGATGATTTAAGGAGTATCTATGAGCTTAATCGGTGGTAATGATTTAAAGGAACAGCAAAAAATCAATGAGCTTGAGCTTAAAATAAATAGAGAAAAGCAGAAGTTAGATAAGAAGCTGACACGGCAGAAGATACTACTTGGTGCTTTTTTAATAGAAACTTTAGAAAATAATGAAATTGAAGGCTTACGTGATTATGTTTCTAATAATTTAAACAGATTTTTAACTAGAGAGAGTGACAGGGATTTAATGTCTGATTTTATAGAAAAACTAAAAAGTATTACTGATGAAAGAGATGAAGGTATGGACGATGATACATTAGTTGCCAATATTGCAGATACGGGCTTCCCTATTGATGAAGACAATATGTTTGTAGAAGATTAAGATTTCTTCTATAGAGTGAGTAGTTTGCTTGTGTTATAAGTTTATCAAACATCTAACTAATATCCTCCGTAAGGTGCTATTAGTTATCAACCCCTAATTTTAAGGAATAGAAAATGCTTAATAGGACTTTTGCGTACACAATAGCTTTAGCTTCTGTTTCAATATCTTGTGTTGCTCATGCAGGAAATATATTTTCTGACGCTATGAAGATTTTAGAGAATGTTAATACAAATAATCTCAGTATTTTACAGGTAATCCCTGAAGCTAGTGTTGAGACTCAAGAACGTGCGCCTAGTCCAAATAGCAATAAAATGGTTCAACCCATCATTCGTGACGTATCGCTATCACCCTATCAAAAGCAAGTAGCTAAGGAATTTAAAGACAATTTAAAGTGGATGTATGATGAAAATATGACATACCCACAGTTGGCTTCTGGCTCACCAGAAAAGAAAGTTATTGATTTTGTGATTGATAAAGTAGCCTCGAGTGTCGCCCAATGTAATGGCAAGTATTTTATTCAGGTTATTCAGGGTTCTAGTCTTGTAGCAAGTACGACTAAAGCTGGAAGTATTTTTGAAATTACCGATCCATTATATAGAGGTAGAACACGTTATAACCAAATTACTAAAGCTGATAGATTGAATGGAAAAGAATATAGTGGTGCAGTTTTTTTAGAAATTGTTAATACTGCTTCTAAGGCTAATGGTAGTAACAGTAATGGCAAATGGCAAAACGGGAGTGTTTCATTAAGACAATACAGCATAGAACTTATAGATGGGCGTTTTGTCGATGGGACTGCATTTAGTGAGAATCATCTACAGAATCTTGAACAGTATCAGCCACTGCAATGTTCAGATATCAGGTAATAGCGCCAACAAAGAAAGCATATTAAGATCGACATAAAAGATAAGGTTATAGACATCTAGGTTTTTGGCCGTGACTACATCCCCGATTCTACGATATGGAATATTATACAGAGATAATAATATGTTAAAAAAGGCATTCTATTTACTTTTGCTACCTTCACTAAGTTGGGGGTCAACATGTGTTATCCCTCCTGAAAACCTTAATTTGATTGGCGTTTGGCCTCAACAATCATTAAAAGATTTTGCATCCGAACAGAAAGGTCGGGCAATAGTAAAAGAGTTCCGTGAGTCAGGGGAAAGTCGTGAAGGAAGTCTAGAGTTTAAAAGTTTTGATGAAAACTATAGAGAAGTTTCCGGTATAGGCAAGGTTTTTATAGGTCATATATCATTTAATGTAGATCGTGAGCAAATTACGTCCGTCGCTATAATGCCTCAAGACCCTGTTGATGATCTTACAATCACAAGAAAAAAGTTGATGGACAAGTTAAAGATACCTCAACAGTTATGGATAGCCAATGGCAACGGTAGCTATAGCTACTTATGTGAGAGCTATGAAGCAGAGATCAATCAAAATGATGACCGAGGTGAGATTTCTCTTATTTTAAGAAGCGTATTTTCTGAAAGTCATAATCCAATAGAAACAATTTATACATTTACAGCTATGCAGCTTATTACACCAAAGGTGCAAAAACGTATAGTAAATGAAGGTATAGAGTACAGTAACTATGACCTATATTCGAACGACTCTTTGTTTAGAAGCAAGCTTCAAGAAGTTTTTTTTGAAAAAGTAGGCATGACAATAGATGATTTTGATATGGGACATGTATTAACAGCAAGAGATATAACAGATAGCATTCTGACAACCAGTTTTTACCAAAAAAATGAAGGTAAAGGTGCTAGTAAGTTAGATATGTATATAGCCTACCAAACCTACAATAACCATATGCTAGTAGTTACTAAAGATCAAAATAACAATATAAGATTATATGGAGATAAAGACTCTCTTCTAATAAGCGCACTGGTAAAGTCGGAAGCTTTCCCTATTGAGTACGCATCAAGAATCAGATAAATACGAACATCGATACCAAGTCTAAAGTCGGCAGTCTAATAACTGAACTGCCCGATCATATCGGAGGGTGATTTGCTTCTTATATCCAACGTCATTTGTCATAAAGTCTGTTAATAGATTATGCCCCAAGGGAACCAACTATTTCAGCCTTCAAACCTATTAACAGACTACTTAAAACAGACCGCTATAATGGAACCACTTATAATAGACCGCTACCTTAATACTCTAAATAATCTTTAATTGGACGCTTACTAAACTGTGATGCGTCCT
>OERN01000108.1_pt1 | contig 26345 bp, 23 predicted proteins | sample 1540061 | NCBI WGS metagenome assembly OERN01 (sample SAMEA3891241, study PRJEB23780) | metagenome | biome: terrestrial biome; feature: animal house; material: water of meat washing | place: Italy | collected 2015-05-12 | reverse complement strand
CACCGCTATCTGACCAATCTGCACCTAATTTTTTAGGTGTTTTGCCTCGATGATCAATAATTAATGAAGTTGTTTTATCAATATCAAGTATTTCCCACCCCCTCGGCACATCCCCTAACTCACTTTCTACCAACTCATCAGGAAACAGTGCAGCCGTCGCTTGTAACTCTGCAAAATCTTCCTTTGCCATTTGCTCAAGCTCAGCTTCGCTTTTACCGCTAATAGCACACATGGCAGCAAGCTCAGGATTTTTGCCCTCAAGTTTGGCTGCAATTTTGGCACGCACAGGGTCAAAGTCGATAAACCAACTTTTAAATATAGCTTGGGCGATAGACTCTAAGGTTTGGTTAATTTGGTTATTGAGATGGATTTTTTGGTCAAGCTTAATTAATGGCTCAACTAAGTTAATTCTTTTCTCAATACTATTTGGGATTTTAATTTCTAAACGATGCGCATTATCTCTATTTAATCCAGGCACAGCTGCATCTGTATTCATATTCTCAAGCCCTAGCGAGGACAATAAATAATATACAAAATACGACTCGTCCAAAGAATCCTTAATGACATAAAAAGCTGTATCACTAATCCAGCACTTTTCAGCACTTAAATGAACTTTCCCTACACTGCCTTTCCTGCCTATGATTACAGCATGTTGCTGTACTAGTGCTGAGTCAGAATAGGTATATATGCCATTAGAACCATAAACTGGAATACCCATAGTTCTCTGATCGTCTTTTTTAATAGCTTTCCCATAAACAAAGGGAGAATATTCACCAACCGTTGTTTTAAACCATCCATCACTCACACTTCACCCCCAAACTTTTTCTTAATTGCCCAATAGCCACGAGTCCCACCCACACGCTCAAGCCAACCAGCATCTTTTAAATGATTCAGATGCTTTTTCACTGCTGACTCATTAATACCGAGCTGCTCCGCCATAGCACGATAGGAAACTTTTGGGTTGTGCTGAATTAAAACTAAAATCTCTTTTTGCCGATCTGTCAGTATATTTTCTTGGATTGAGCCACCGATTGAGCCACCGATTGAGCCACCTACTTGCTCAGTCGAAGGACGATAAAACTCCCAATCGACAAAATCACCTTGTGCCTTCAATTGAGGTTCGGCATTGCCTGCCTGCAAACAAAGATCTTTAATACGGGCAATCCCACTGCCCCACTGCTCGATATAACCCAGCTCTTTAAACACACGCGCCAAAACACGGTTACGGATCTCAGAACGACCTTGAGCCAAATCTTCTTCAGTCAGACCATTGGGCAAGCCACCCGGGGATACAATATTCAGGATGTCATCATAAATGCCAACCTTGATATCACGCCCTGCATTGCTATAGTCACGATGCAACACTGCATTCACCAAGGCTTCACGAATTGCAGGAATGGGGATTTCATAACTTTCTGTACGTTGTAACCCTAAAATCTCCGCCCGTAGATGCAAATGGTTTTTAATGAATTGCTCGGTTTGCTTCAACTGGCTAAATAGGTCTCCACGATATTCTTTTTTGTCCAAAAACACCGTCATGGTCGTGCCTTTAAAGCGGCTACATTTGATCTCAACCTGCTCATAAAGCCCCAACAAAATGAGTAACCCATGACTAGGATAATCCTGTCCATTCTGCTGAATGATCAATTTGAGATTCCGCATTTTCTGCAAAGACAGCTCTTTACCCACCTCAGCAAAGGCTTGCTTTAAAGGCTGTAAATCGATGTCATCTAAACTGTATTGCGGATTCGGCTGTTCATCAAAAGTTTGGTTCAGACGTTGCAATTCAAGTTGCTGGATATACTCAGGCGATGCCACACGATTACTTGCACCCAAACGGATATAGGTTCCCTGTGCCTTACCTTGCGGCTTGAGATAATAAGGCAATAACGAACCACGGCTGACTTCAATCACCAGCAACTCTATGCCTTGGATATTCTCGATATAGATATACGGCAGAATGTTGGGCATACAGAGTTCATTGATCATCGAAGTGATCTGATCTTGCAACTCAAAAATATCATCTTGAATACCTACGAGTTGGCGATCATCACTTACACCCACTACCAATTTACCACCACTGGTATTGGCAAAAGCAATCAGGGTCTTTGCGACCTGTTGCCCTTTCGGTAACTGCTCTTTAAATTCAAGGGTTTGACTTTCACCCTTCTGAATTTCTTGCAATAAAGGATGATCAGAACTCATAACCCAAGCCTTTTAGATTCTTTTTAATCTCACTTTCCAAGACAGCACTTTCAGCAAATTGTTCTTTGAGCTGAGCAGTCAAACGCAGCATTTTCTCAGCGAATGGCTCGCCATCATCTTCCTGCTCGACTGCACCCACATAACGTCCTGGAGTCAATACATAGTCGTGCTTTTGTATATCTTTTAACTCAGCAGAGAAGCAAAAACCTTTCTCATCTTGATACGCTTCGCCTTCAAAATTTTCGCCTTGTTGCCAAGCATGTAAAGCATTGGTGATTTTAGCAATATCTGCATCGGTAAAGTCACGCAGTACGCGATCTTTCATATAGCCCAAATTACGGGCATCGATAAACAGCGTCTTACCTTCACGGTTGGCTTTCTTTTTATCTAAAGACAAGCCATTCTTTTTGTCCTTGGTTAGAAACCAGATACAGGCTGGAATTTGCGTGTTGGTGAACAGTTGTCCTGGTAATGCGACAATACATTCCACCAGATCGGCTTCGATCAAGTTTTTACGGATCTCACCTTCATTGTTGGTATTGGAACTCATCGAACCATTGGCAAGTAACAATGCCATACTGCCCGTAGGTGATAGATGGTGCAGCATGTGCTGCATCCAAGCAAAGTTGGCATTACCTTGCGGTGGCGTGCCGTATTTCCAACGCACATCATTTTCTAAAGAAGCATGCCACCAATCCTTGATATTAAAAGGCGGATTGGCCATAACAAAGTCAGCACGCAAGTCTGGATGCTGATCCTCTAAAAAGCTGTCTGCATTCTTTTTACCGAAATTAAAATCAATCCCGCGAATCGCCATGTTCATGGCTGCCAGTTTCCATGTGGTCGGGTTGCTCTCCTGACCATAGATGGAAATATGCTTTTTCTGTTCAGACGCTTTGTAACGCTTTTCCTGTGCATGTTGTTCAATGAACTTTTCACTGGATACAAAGAATCCACCTGAACCCATTGCAGGGTCATACACACGACCTTTATAAGGCTGCAACATTTCAACGATTAAGGTTACGATGCTTTTAGGCGTGTAGTACTGCCCACCTTGCTTGCCTTCAGCCAAAGCAAACTGTCCTAAAAAGTATTCGTAGACGTGCCCAAGAATATCTTTACTGTGCAGACTGAGTTGCTCACCGTTATATTCTGGATTAGTAAAACTGGTGTCAGAAAAAGTATTGATCAGATCAAGTAACTTGTCATTGTCCAGCTGATACTGTCCAATACGATTAAGAATACCCTTAAGCTTTGGATTGGCTTTTTCAATTGCATCAAAGGCATTGTCAATCAGCCAGGATACAGAACGCAGTTTGACATCTGTACCTTGTTCATCCTGCCAAATGGTTGAGCCAATTGGTAAAGCGGCTGCATCACGGATATTTGACCAGCGGCCTGCTTTTGGCACCCAAAATACGTTTTTTTCTTGGTAGTAATCCAGTATTTCTAGTTCATCAGCAATAGACTGTTGGTATTCTTCTTCGCTGTCGTACTGATCACGCGGCATGTAATAGATGTTGTGATCGTCTTTTTGTGCAAACAATTCTTTGAGTTCAGATTGCCGTTCATCAAAAGCATCTGATACGTACTTTAAGAAAATCAGTCCTAAAACAATATGCTTGTAGTTAGCGGCATCCAGACTGCTGCGTAATTTATCGGCGGCTTTCCAAAGCTTGTCATCTAAGTCATTTAGAAACTTTTGTTCCAATGAATGCATTTTATTTCCTCAATCCAAGATCAACCGCTTTGGTTTTATACTTAATGTTAAACAATGTTGCTAAGTTAGCATATCAATGACCTATTAAAAGTCATGCACTTAACAAAAAAAATAGAGATTAATAAAGTCCTGTCATTTTAACGGGATAACTTTAGCTAAAATAGTCCTTTAACAACTGCTACGTCTTATAATGTCGTAAAAAAAAAGAGCAACCTAGAAAGTTGCTCTTTTCCAACCAATCGATTAATTGACGGGTCTGACTGATCGCTGCAACCCCTGCTGAATACCCTGCACAAACCCTTCAGGCGAAGCTTGTTGCTCCACCGTACGGTTTTGTTCTTGTTCAGGGTAGTATTCCTCCAGCACCTCTAACCCTTCCTCTATATCCGTTTCAAACCGTGCATTGGCAAAACCCTTCCTTGCGGTAAAGTCTAATGATTCTATGAATACACCTAACTTTTTCAACTAACTACAAATGTGTTGCACTTGGGATTTGAATCTGCGACTTTAAAAAATATTCATCTTAAATTTTATACTTATTTTACGCAAAATTTACGATATTTTTATTATAAATCAATAAATTAATCCATAACATACATTACTTCAATGACTACTAATTTAAAGTGTTATGAAAAAATTATACCATCTACTTTTTAGCCTTATACCGCTCTATTCAAGTTATGCTTTTGCTACTGGAGATGAAAGCTCTCCCGCTTTAAGCTTTTCAGGTAATGTATCATTGGCCAGCGACTACCGCTGGCGCGGCCAAACGCAAACCCAGAATGATCCGGCCTTGCAGGGAAACTTTGTTTTAAGCCATGCTTCAGGATTTTATCTTGCTGCATTTGCATCGAATGTTGATTTTGATGACGAAGTAAATTTAGAACTGGATCCCCAGATCGGCTATACAGCGCCAATCGCGCTAGGTTCAATCCATCCTGCAGTTGATCTTGGCATGCTGCGCTACAATTACATCGGCAACAGCGATTTAAATTATAATGAATACTATTTCAAAATGATCTTTAATGCGTTGCTGCATCAGAACGATAGCTTTACACCAAGCATAAGCTATACCTATAACTATGGCGGCAAAGCTGCCAGTGACAGTATAGGTAAAGATATCTCAAATTGGTATTTTAATGTCTTATATGCTACACCGATTGCTCAAACTAATTTTGGCACAAATGTTAGCTTAGGTTATTCCAAAGCAAATCAGGACATTTATGGTTCTGAAGCAAAAGACCATTTTTTTGATTGGAAAATTGGTGCAACTTACCGCTATAACCCAATGGGAATAAATGTAGAATTAGCAGCAGTTGGTAGTAATTTAAAAACCAAAGACTTTACAAGTCAAAATAAAAAAGGGGTAAAAACTGAAGCAGTATTCACCCTGACTAAATCTTTTTAAAAGTTAAATGCCAATAGTATCAGCAATACTATTGGCATAATTATTTTACTTGAGTGATTTCAATATATGATCTATCTCACTTCGATTAAAACCTCTTTCTTTAAAAATAGTATGAATTATTTTTTTCATACTTTTTGACGCATACTGGTATTTCTTTACTAAAATGTCAGAATCAATTTCCTGTAAACTATACTTCAAATATAATTCTTCATTGAGCTTCTGATTTCTAGCATCATCTTCATTATTTATCGTGTTATACATTTTTAAGCAGTTAAATATCCCAATGTTGTTCGATCAAAGTAATTTGGCTGTACATATACTGATGCTCAGCACGTTTAACTGCACACCATAATTCCATAAATCTTTTGCCGAGATATTTTTGCAAAACAGTATTCCGGTGAAAAAATGTTAAAGCATCCAGCTGATTCGTACTTAAAAAGTGCGGCTGATGTTTATTTTTTATCTGAGTGGCTTGCTGTGGAATTTCCAGATTCTGTGTCAACCCATGCAGTGTGCCGATCAAAATCAGGGCTGCAGTTAAATAAGGATTGCAATCCGCACCTGCAACACGATATTCCAAGCGTTGATTTTCATTGTCCGAACGTGGTATGCGAATGGCCACATTGCGGTTATTCACGCCCCAATTAGCTTCTAAGGGCACATGGTTTCCAGCTTTAAACCGGCGGAATGAGTTTACATTCGGGGCAAGCACGGCCATGGACGGCGGCAGCAAGACTATCAGCCCGCTGATCGCCTTTAATAATTGCCGTGACGGTAAAGGATTCTGCTTCATGCTGAAAATATTCTGCTGGTCTTGATTTAACAAACTCATGTGAAAGTGCATGCCGCTGCCCGCTTTATTCAGATCAGGCTTAGCCAAAAAGCTTGCATGTAACCCATGTTCTACAGCGACTTGCTTAATGGTGCGCTTTAGCATCATGATCTGATCGCATAGCTTCAAAATATCACCGCTATGCTGAATATTAATTTCGTATTGCCCGGAAGATGATTCCGAGACTAAGCCTGTAATCTGAATCCCCTGCAAAAGGGCAATCCGTTCAATTTCATCCAGAACGTCTTGATATTTATCTTGCGCATTCACATCAAAACATTGATTTAAATAAATCTGATTGGAGCCAGATTTTTCATTGCTGTCAAATAAATAAAACTCCAATTCTGCGGCCATGCAAGGATAAAAGTTTTGATCATGCAGCGCTCTTAAACTTTTTTTTAAAATATTGCGCGGTTCAACTTCGCAATCTTGATGATTGTCATCTTTCATGGTTAGGAATAACTGTGCATTGGACTCTGGATTTAAAGCGCAGGGCTGCAGGCTTCCCAATATAGGTTTACATAAATAATCCGGCTCACCGATCGATTTTCCTAAACCCGATTCTTCAATCACTTCTCCATCAAGACTCATGGCATAAATAGACATTGGGAAATAACAGCCTTGTGCAATATTTTTTAGACCGACAATATCTATGCGCTTGCCGCGGACATGACCATTCAGATCGTGCAGGCAAATCTCAACATGACGGGTATTGGGATAGCGCTGCAGATAGTTTTCGATTTCTTCTGAAAATAGAATATCTTCAATATCGCAGCATTGACGCGCAGATGGCATGGATTCAGGGACCGCTTCTTCGTCAGCTATATTATGTCTAGCCATGAGTAAATTACTCATTATTTTGTCCTGTTAAATATTAACAATGATCAAAATAAAACAAGTTCTACCGAATGTAACGTAAATAAACCGTAAAAAAGCACCCAACTAATATGATTATTTTTTAAACTATTAAAACCACGAAAAAGCTAATTTAAAATAAGTTAAAACATAAAAATAACAATAGATCTCTTTCATAAATCAAAAAACGATCTTCTTTTTGGTTAATATTTGCACTCCGGATTTCTTAGCATTCGTGCATAATCTGCGGATGAAATACATCGATTCAAACAAGCTTTCTGATCCTCAGTTCAAGCGATACACAGGCATCTCATGGTCAACTTTCTATTTGATGGTTGAGCAATTGCAGAAGCATGTCTCTGCCAAAGACAGACCGCCCAAGTTAAGCCTGGAGGATCAGGTTCTGCTCTGTCTGAGCTATTGGCGGGAATACCGAACCTTATTTCACGTTGCGACGAGTTACGGGGTTTCAGAGCCCACAGCCTCAAGAATTGTCCGTCATGTTGAAGACTGCCTGCTTCGGTCCAATCTGTTTAATTTACCCAAAGATTTACCCGAGGGCGAAGGCATCGACTGGAATGTTGTGATCGTGGATGCCACGGAAATTCCAATCCAAAGGCCTAAAAAAACAGAAGAAAAGCTATAGCGGCAAGAAAAAGACCCATACCTTTAAAGTACAGGCCATGATTCACTACAAAACTCAGCAAATTCTGAGTTTATGTACCAGTCGCGGGGCAGTGCATGATTTCGAGTTGTTCAAACGCAATTTAAACCAGATTCCTTTTGGGGCTTTTATCCTGGCAGATAAAGGCTATCAGCGGATTTATGTGTTGTATCCGAATAGCCTGTTGCCATTAAAAGCCAAAAGACACTGTAAATTGGATCCTGAATTGAAAATCTATAATCAAGAAATCAATAAAAGATGAATCGGAATTGAGCATGTATTTGGCAACCTGAAAACCTTCAAAATCCTTGCTGAGCGTTATCGAAATAGAGGTAAAAGGCTTGGTTTGAGATTCAATTTAATCGCTGGAATCTACAACTTGGAACTGAGCAAAAAATGATTTATGAAAGAGGTCTAATTACTCATGTAAAATAAATGGCATATTTAATATTAATAAATCTTCAAAAATCGCAAACCCACTCCCGGTTCAGTAATAATATATTTAGGCTGCACAGCATTATCATTTAACTTCACTCTTAATTTAGCCACCAGAATCCGTAAATAATGCGTATCTTCTTGGTGCGTTGGCCCCCACAGCTCTTTCAATATTTGCGGCTGAGTAATCAATTGGCCTTTATTTTTCGCCAATAAATTCAGCAGCTGATATTCTTTGCGTGTTAAGGAGAGCAATTGTTGATTTAAAAAAACCTGCCGTTTGGAAAAATCGATTTTTAATACGCCATCATCAAAAATTACAGTATCAACAGTACTATGCTGGTGCTGCCTAAGCAGTACACGAATGCGCGCCACCAGCTCCTGAACACTAAACGGCTTGGTGACATAATCATTTGCGCCAGCATCCAGAAGCTTCACTTTTTCTTCTTCATTTGCCCGCACAGACAGCACTATCACTGGAACGTGCGACCATGTGCGAAGCTCAGACAAAACCTCATAACCATCCAAATCTGGCAAACCCAAATCGAGGATCACTAAATCCGCGCCTTGCAAAGCTAGGAGTTCCAAACCCTTTTGGCCATTTTCAGCCAAAAGCGTTTTATAGCCTTGCGCTCTGAGTGCTATATCCAAGAATTTTCGAATCTGATTTTCATCATCAATAATCAAGACATTGGTCATGGAGCTGGCTGATTCATTCTGTTCTGGCATTTTCCCACCTAAAAGCTGCTAGATGCTTTAAGTAATTTGCTGAATAGGAAGCTGTATGCGGATACATGTTCCTTGATTGTTCTTGCCTGATGATGCCATGATTTTCCCCATATGCGCACCCACAATCGCTTTCACAATCGTCAAGCCCAAGCCTGTACCATATTGCCCGCGGTCGCCGCGCTGCATGGTATAAAACATGTCAAAAATGCGTTCCCGCTCACCTTCCGGGATACCCTGCCCCTTATCAGTTATGGCAATTTCGATCTCATTTTCATTCACCTGCTGCACCTCAATCATCACAGCTTTATTCTCTGGTGAAAATTTTGCGGCATTTTCCAGTACATTAAAAATGGCCTGTTCAATCAAGGCGGCATGTACAAATAAACTCAAAGATTCTTGAGGCGCATGCACTTCAACCAATGCATCTGGCATATAACGGTTTAAACGGCGCACTGCTGAACCGATCAGTTCATCAACTCCAATCCAGTCCCGCTTCAAGCTTAAGCCTTCATGGCCTAAACGGGTCATATCCAGTAGGTTTTGAATATAGCGGTCTAAACGCTCCCCCTCTAAATGAATCGCTTCCAGCAAGCTGTCCTGATCATTTTCATTCATGGAATGGCGGTAAGTGCTCAAAGTATCCGCTGCTCCAATCATCGACGCCAAAGGCGAGCGTAAATCGTGCGATACGGATGATAATAATGCCGAGCGCAATTTTTCCGTTTCAGAATTCACATTGGCTATTTCCAAAGCCTTGGTCAGCTGGGTGCGGAAAATCGCCTGCGCAAGATACTCTACCATGAGTTCAGCGAGCTGTTTTTGCTCCGTATTGATTACTGCTTGCACATCTTTAAGTTTCAACCCCACCACGCCTAAGCATTGCTTGGAAGCCAATAAGGGCAAAAACCACCACTCATTTTCCGTCAAGGTTTGGGTAAAGCGACCGGACGGTTGATGGTTTTTGAATGTCCAATCGGCTGAAATTTTTTCTTTATTACTCATGATAGTGGATGATGCTTGAGTTGCTGCAGTATCTGGGAAATACAGCCAGACATCTGCATTGAGATTTTTACTCAGGCTATGTTCAGCAATCTCCTTGATTTGTGCCAAATCTAATGCTGTGGACAGCTTCTGCCCTAAATCCTGCATAATGCTGTTATAACTGTTCGCCGTTTTGAGTGCAGTCACCTGCTCTTTCAAACGTGACGCTAATCGGCTCGAAATTAAAGCCGCGCCCAAAAATGCAATCACGGTGACAATCCCCTGATGTGCAGAAATCTGAAATGTAAATTGCGGGGAAATAAAGAAAAAATTATAAGCTAGAAAGAATAGGATGGCTGAAAAAGCTGCAGCCAGCATCCGTGTTTTTGATGCCACAAAAACCACAGCGGTGATAAAAATCACCGAAAGATCTTCAATCCCTAAATACTTTTCCCCTAAGCTTGCAATCACAATGCTGATGACCGTGGTGGCTAGTACGTACTGTATTTCTCTCAGCGACAAGAATGCCCTTTGAGTGAAAAAGGACAGATGCTTATTCTCTGCAATAATCGGCACAATACTGAGTTCAAAACTGGGCCGGTATTGCAGTAATTGATCAATCAAATTGAGCCTTAAATTCAGCGAAAACTTTTGCGGAGCCGCTTGTGCTAAAACCAAGGTTGAAATGCCGCGGTCCATCACATAATCAAATAAAGTTTTAGCATGTTGCTGGCCGTGAAGGACTTCTGTCATTCCACCCATTTGACGCGTTAAGTTTAAAGCCCGTTCAATTTCACGGCTTTGCGAGTTTTCCTGTTTATTCATGATTTGCGTATCATGAGAAAAAGCAACAACCGTCCATTTTGCCGCACGATGCTCGGCAATACGGCATCCAGTCCGAACTAAAGCTTCAGAATGCCCTTTGCCATCAATCATAATTAAGACATGATTTTTTAAGGGGATTTGAGCAAGCCCTTGAATGGCGAAATTTTCGCGTACATCATTATCAACATAATTGGCAACGGTTTGCATTGCCAGTTCACGCAGTGCCGTTAAGTTGGAGCTGTTGAAAAATCGCTGTAAGGCCTGTTCCGCCTGCTCAGGCACATAAACCTTCCCTTGGTTTAAGCGCTCCAACAGCTCATTCACAGGCAAATCAATTAAGCGGATATCTCTAATCCGTTCGAACACCCGGTCTGGCACGGTTTCAGTGACACGAATCCCAGTGATTTGATATACCACATCATTCAAACTTTCCAAATGCTGAATGTTCATGGTGGTAAAAACATCAATACCAGCATCTAATAATTCATTGATGTCTTGCCAGCGTTTTTCATGACGGCTGCCGGGCATATTAGTGTGGGCAAATTCATCCACCAAAACAATACTGGGCTTTTTATCCAAAACGGCATCTAGATTCATTTCCTCCAGATGCTGCCCTTGATATTCAATAGCCTTGCGCGGAATTATATCTAAACCAGAAATTAAATTTTCAGTTTCTCTACGGCCATGCGTTTCTACATAGCCAATGACGATATTAATACCCTGCAGCGCCAGTTCATGCGCACGAACCAGCATGGCAAAGGTCTTTCCCACGCCCGGAGCTGCGCCTAAAAAAATCGTCAGCCGCCCAGACTGATAACGCTGTGTATGTTGCAGCAAAACATCGGCTTTATTGGTTCGTGGATCAGTCATAGAAGTAATCTTTATTTATTGCTTTAAAAGATGTTTTTAAATTCATTTAAATGCGTCTAAAGTCAGCTTGGCTATTGCTGGGCAATATGGATGCCACCGTTGGGCGGAGGTATAGAACATCCCCTCGCCCAACAATCGTATATAACTTAATTCAGATTATTCAATAGCTTTCAATCACTATATTTTAATCATCAAGCCATTCATATCACTTCCCGCCCCGATCCAAAGCCAAATTCAATTCAAGCACATTGATACGTGCCTGCCCTAAAATCCCAAAAATCGGCTGAACCGTATGCGACTGAATCAGTTTTTCGACATTCTGTTCAGGCATATGCCGTGCATGGGCAATCCGCTTCACTTGAATCATGGCTGATTGCACGCTAATTTCAGGGTCGATGCCGCTGCCTGAAGCGGTGACCAGATCCGCAGGAATTTTAGATTTTTCAATCTGTTCCTTCGCTGCGATTCGATTCAGCCGTTCCTCTATGGCTTTCTGCAGTTCAGGATTGGTTCTCGCCATGTTGCTTCCGGCCATCGCCATAGGATCATAATTTGCGGCAGATGGACGCGGATGGAAATATTGAACTTGGGCAAAAGGCTGTGCCACTAAGCGTGAACCGATCACTTGATTATTTTCGACAATCAAGCTGCCGTTGGCTTGTTTTGGAAAGAGCATTTGTCCTAAGCTGGTTGCAGCAGCACTATATACAAAGCCGCATAAGCCTAGAGCAATGATGGTCATTCCAAACGAAGCGCGCAGTTTCTCACCCCATGATGAGTCTGCCAATTGATGATTTTGCATATTCACTTTGTCATCCTCAAAAAATTTATAGGGCCAAGATTGGACTGATCAGCAGATCAATCGCTTTAATGGCAATAAACGGTAGCAGCACCCCGCCCACACCATAAATCAGCATGTTGCGGCGCAATAATTGGGTAGATGTCGAAGGTTTGAATTTCACACCGCGCAGTGCAATTGGAATCAGCAGAGGAATAATGATCGCATTAAAGATCAGCGCAGACAGGATGGCACTTTCAGAACTGCCTAGTTGCATGACATTTAACACATGCATTTGCGGAATTGCCGCGACGAATAATGCCGGCAAAATTGCAAAATACTTTGATACATCATTCGCCAAGGAAAAGGTGGTTAATGCACCGCGAGTAATCAGTTGCTGTTTGCCTATTTCAACCACAGATAGCAATTTGGTTGGATCAGAATCTAAGTCCACCATATTGCCTGCTTCTTTGGCTGCTTGCGTTCCCGAGTTCATGGCTAAGCCAATATCTGCTTGGGCCAACGCCGGTGCATCATTAGTACCGTCACCGACCATCGCTACCAAATGTCCTTTGTTTTGCTCGGTTCGAATGCATGTGAGTTTATCTTCTGGTTTCGCTTCAGCGATATAATCATCCACACCAGCCTCTGCTGCGATGGCCGCTGCTGTGAGCGGATTATCTCCGGTCACCATCACAGTTTTAATGCCCATTTCACGTAAGCGCGCAAATTTTTCTTTAATGCCTTGCTTAATCACGTCTGATAGTTCAATGACACCCAACAAATTCTGGTCTTTAGCCACGACCAGCGGCGTTGCCCCTTTTGAAGCTATTTGTTCTACGCGCGCTTTCAGTTCGGCATGATTTTCAAGGTTTTGCGAAGCGAATTTAAGAATGGCATCCATAGCGCCTTTACGCACTTGATGACCATCCGCCAAGTTAAGGCCTGAAATGCGTGTGGACGCATTAAAAGCGATAAATTCAGCCTGTTCAGGCTCGGCCACTCTTTCACCTTGCTCTTTGGCCAAAGCAACCACCGATTTACCTTCTGGCGTTGGATCGGCCAAAGAAGTCAGTACCGCCGCTTGGCGAAGTTCAGACTCCGTCACTCCTGTTAAGGGATAAAAAGCAGTCGCCTGACGGTCACCGTAAGTAATAGTTCCGGTTTTATCGAGTAGTAAAACATCTATATCGCCTGCAACTTCAACCGCCTTGCCTGATTTGGCAATCACATTGGCTTTGAGCGCTCTGTTCATCCCTGCAATTCCAATAGCTGGCAATAAGCCGCCGATGGTGGTTGGAATCAAGCAGACCAATAGCGCCACCAATAAAATCGGGCTGATTTCAATATGCAGGAAATGTCCAATCAACGGCAGGCTGACCACGACGATGATAAAAGTCACAGTCATCACGGTCAGTAAAATACCTAAGGCAATTTCATTCGGTGTTTTTTGACGGTTTGAGCCTTCGACTAAAGCAATCATTCGGTCGAGAAAGCTATTTCCCGCCTCTGCGGTCACTTGCACGATGATCCGGTCGGTTAAGACTTTGGTTCCGCCAATCACCCCAGATTTATCTGTGCCCGCTTCACGGAGTACCGGCGCAGATTCACCTGTTACTGCAGCTTCATTGATCGTAGCAAAGCCCTGAATTATTTCACCATCTGCGGGAATCAATTCCCCTGCACGCACTTCAATCAAGTCATGCATGTTCAATTCAGCCGCTGAAATCTGCACCCCATCCATATCATCTTTAGAATGGATCCGGCGCGCCGTCAAATTCTGACGCGCTTGACGCAGGGATGACGCCTGTCCGCGGCCTTTGGCTTCAGCAACCGCTTCGGCATAATTGGCAAAGAGAACCGTCACAAATAAAATCAACGTCACCAATAAGCCAAAAACCAAACTAGATTGACCTAGAATTGTACTAACCAGTGTAATCAGCGTCCCAAGCCAAACGATGGCCATCACCGGATTTTTAATCACATGCTGCGGCAGCAGTTTAATAAAAGCATTTTTCCATGCTTCAGCTTGAAATAAGGTTGAAGCTATGGTGTTTTGCTGTGTTTGAACAGTGTGTTTTGAATGATTCATTGTACTCACCCTTAACCTTGAACCAATAACAGATGATCAGCAATTGGCCCCAAGACCAGGGCTGGCATAAATTGCAATAAGGTCAACATCACCACAATGGCAATTAAAGTCAGTGCGAATGTTGGCGTTTCGACTTTTAAACTGCCGCTGCTTTCAGGTGCTTGGCGTTTAGCAGCTAAACGTGTAGCGATGATTAAAGGAATAATTAATGTCGGGAAACGGCCGAGCAATAAAGCAATACCGCATGTGACATTCCACCACACGGTATTGTCTGATAGCCCTTCAAAGCCTGAGCCATTGTTGGCAAATGCAGACACATATTCGTACAGCACTTGAGAAATGCCGTGGTATTGCGGATTACTGTTGCCCGTCAATTCAGGAAAAAATACAGTTATTGCGGTTAAACCAAGAATGACGATGGGTTGGATCAAAATCACAACAGCGAGCAGCTTGATTTCACCGGCTTCAATTTTGCGGCCAAACAATTCTGGGGTGCGGCCGGTCATTAAGCCTGCAATAAAGACTGCTAAAAACAGATAAATAATGAATTGCTGTAAACCACAGCCAATCCCGCCCCAAATGGCATTGATCAGCATATTGGACAATTGCACCATACCTGTGAGCGGTGCAGATGAATCATGCATCATATCCACTGAGCCGTTATTGACTTGGGTGGTGACCGCTGACCACAAAGCAGATGATGCCTCGCCAAAACGCACTTCTTTACCTTCCATGGCGGAAAGCAATGTCGAAGTCGATGAAAGGCTTTCTGACCAGATAGCGCTAGTCGCAGAAATGATCGACATCAGCAGCATTGAAGCAAAGACCAAGCCTGCGAATTTGGCGCGTTTGGTGAAAAAGCCCAGCATAAAAATCACCGAAACAGGGATCAGTAAAATCGCAAGCATTTCCAGAAAGTTTGACAATGGTGTCGGATTTTCCAAAGGTACACTGCTGTTCGGACCATACCAGCCACCACCATTACTGCCCAATTGCTTAATTGCTACCATGGGCGCAACAGGGCCTAAAGGTATTTTTTGCGTTGTTAATTCGCTGCTTTGGTCGATGACTTGAACTTCTGGGCCGCCTTGAAAAGTCGATGGTACGCCTTGGCTAGTGAGCAATAATGACCAAACCATGCATAAAGGAATCAGAAAGCGGAACGTCGGACGAATCACATCGGCCCAATAGTTGCCGACATTAATTTGTTGCACTTTATGCTTAAAGCTGGTCTGTTGATCGGTTTCAGAAAGTGCATTGGATTGTTTGTAGAACAGTGCTCGAACTGTAGCCACCACCATCGCCAGGCCCATCATCGGCGTGAAGATCTGCAAGCCGACAATGCCGACCATTTGCGATAAATAAGACAGTTGCGCCTGTCCTGAATAGTGCTGCTGGTTGGTATTGGTCAGAAACGAAATCATGGTATGCAGCGCCAAATCCCATGACATATTCGGTGCATGGTTTGGGTTCAACGGCAGGCTGGCTTGAACCATAAATAGAGTCCAAGTCACCAAACCGATCACTGCACAGCTCATGACAAAATTGAATGAATAGGTTTTGACATTCATCCCCCGTTTGGGATTGATTCCTAAAACCGCGTAAATGGGCTTTTCAATCCAATTGAATAGAGGATCAATTTTCATATCGCGGTTGTGCATAATTGCTGCGAGGTATTTACCCAAGGGATAAGCCAGAACAAAGACGATGGCTAAAAGCAAAGCAAACTCTAACATGGCATTTCACTCCTATGTTTCAGAGCTGAAATCTGCATGCAGATATTGAAATAACGTTTATTTTGATTATTTAGTACAACGCAATTTTTTTGATGCTGTACCTGCTGATGCGCGTGAATGACCGCACTCATGTTTTTCATCCTAAGCATTGGGATATTCCAAAATCCAGTATGAAAAATAAGACCGTAAAGTCTCTATTCATAACTTTGGATGCCGCGTAAAGAAAGCGTAAAAATTTAGCTCAATGCACTTATAAATGCAGAAAAATATCTTAAAAGTGATGGCTATTATTATTCTGTGACTCACTTTATTTATGGATATAATTTCAGTACTTAAAGCCTTATTTTTAGGTTTTATAGAAGGTTTAACGGAGTTTTTACCCATTTCCAGTACTGGTCATTTAATTTTATTTGGCCATTTAATTGATTTTCATTCAGGCTCAGGCTGTGTCTTTGAAGTTGTCATTCAACTGGGCACAATCTTAGCCGTTTGTTGGCTCTACCGTAAAAAAATTATTAATCTACTACATGGTTTTATATCAGGTGATTACCATGCGAGACGTTTTGCGATAAATGTCTTCATTTCATTTATTCCTGCAGTAGTGATCGGAGTTATAGCTGTTGATTTTATTAAACAAGTTTTATTCAGTCCTTCGGTTGTGGCATCTGCACTGATTATTGGTGCACTGTTAATTTTTGCTGTAGAAGCTAAAAATTTTAAAGTCCAAACCATTGAGGCAACCAATATTGGATTCAAACAGGCCATTGTTATTGGTTTGGTTCAATGTCTTGCGATGATTCCGGGGACTTCACGGTCTGGTGCAACCATTATTGGTGCCGTTACTTAGACATATTTCGCAACGTTGATGTTTTAACTTCAGAAAATTTATTGAATATTTCCGTAGGCTTTGTAACCGCATTCATCGCAGCTTTGCTTGTGGTAAAAGCCATGGTTAAATTTGTAGAAAAACATACTTTAAAAGTTTTTGCTTGGTATCGCTTGGTATTAGATTCAATCATCTTATTTGTTTTTTAATTCAAAAAAAATAAATTAAAGAGAACTCGCTGTTCTCTTTAAGTTTTTTTAATTTACAACCCGTACATTCTGCTGCAAGCTTTTCTGAATCTCTTGTACAACACCCTCTCCCTGATGGGACTTAAGCTCTGATTTAGATTTATTTTTGATTTCAGTTTGTACCGATTCAGACTCAAAACCCTTATCATTATAAAACTCTTCAACCAAATCTAGTCCCTCCTCAGCATTCACCTCAAATCGTGCATTACCATAACCCTGCCGTGCCATTTGATCTAAAGCAGCCTGATTAAAACCACACAACTTACTTTTCTGGTCAATTTCCTTCGCTGTTTGAATCGCCTCTTGTAAATGAATGCCATCCCTGAGCGTTAAATCCACGTAGTACACAGGTTGACGATAACTTTGCGTTGTACTCTTTCCTCGCAAGGTCAGCTGCAGTGGCAAGCATGAAAGCAACCCATTTGATGCTGCATGGTAGTAGCTCAATCGTGCAGCCAACGTACGTATGCTGTTAAAGCCTGTTGTTCTAAAAATGAATGTACCAAATTCATCCGACTCATCTAAATTGACATGCAGGCGTCCATAAGGCTTACAGTGCCCGCCTTGTCCAAGTGGGCATAAGTCGGGGGATGGGCAAGGATGTTGCTCTACACCTTGTGATGTCATACGTTGACAGGTCTGACCATTCCCCACACAAATCGGGCGACCTGTCTGTCGGTCAAACAAGCTGTACTCGGCACGTAAGTTCAATTCAGGATCATTGAAGATCATACGCACAGGAATGCTACGCAGCTTTTGATTCGGTGCTTGACTACGCAATTGCTCATCCAAGGGGTGTTTGACCCAACCATCCTTGCCTTGTATTTGACTGGTAATGGTGAACTGATCGTCTTTCTCAGGCAGACGCTTGCCATTCTTTTCGACTACACGACCAATACTGATCCGGCCCAAGATGGGTGGTGTGATTGCTAGACCTTTAATCATGTTGAAATTCCTCTCGTATAGATGTTGATGTTTAGATGTGTTGCACTGTTTGCTAAAAATGAAATCGGTATAAAAATCCCATGCAGGACTGCACGGGATTTCAGGTTTTTTCTTGCTGAGTGATTAACTCTAAGCTTTGAGCTAATCGTGATAAATGTTGAAACGACGACTGCCTGCTTTCTGCAATGGGTATTGTTGGATGAGTTCAGGTTGGTGCTGAAGTAAGGACTTGGTATCTAGGCTAATACTGTCCTTGCTCTTTTTCCATGTCACTGAACCTTGCTGAAATACGGCACGTTCATGTTCCTGCATCAGTGCCTGAACACGGTGTTTGAGTAGATCAAACTGGCTTTGGTGTTGTTCAATCTGCTGTTTTTCCTCTATCAACTGATCAAACAGTTCATTGGCAAGTTCGACCTCCGTTAGGTCAACACAGCTCAGTGGGGTATGTTCAGGATAGAGCTGTTGTAAAGCTTTGGCTGCCGATTCACTGGCATCCACTGCTGGTGGAACATCATTTTCAACACATTCCCAAAACAACCGTTCCGCCTGAATGATCTGTTCAATCAAAGCTTCATTACGACTGACTTTGTAGATTTTGGTTTCCTGTCCACACAGCAACACACAAATATGTGCCGCTTGCTTGCCTGTCACCGCCAGTTGATGTTGTACCTGACACAACACGTATAACGGCACACCATCTCGCCAGAGTTTGGCACCATATTCCCCTGCAGTTTTACATTCCAGTATTTGCACGTCTTCATTGCCCACTACGGCATAATCCAAGTTCGCCAACATAAAGGCTTTGTCAGGATCAGGGTGTTGCAGCACCGCATTGACCCGACGGACTTTATTATTGGTGTGCATGCTGTAGTATTCTGCGACCAAGGGTTCTAACTGTTTACCCCAATATAAAGGTGCGTGTCCTGAGCTTTCATCATCAATATTCTGCTGTACCCGTCCTGTTTTGATCATCCACAGTTCCAGCATCGACATATAAGGATTTATGCCACAGGCGGCTGCGGCATCACTGCTGCCTATTCCCTGTTTACGCACTTCCAGCCATGCCTGATAGTCCAGTTGTTTGGTGCTGATCAGACGTTTGGCATTTAAACTACGTTTTGAACCTGATTGACTTTGTTTAAGCTTGTCATTGGCTACAGTTGGTAAATACTGAGATTGAGACGTTACTGCTGGGTTTATAATCTGATTCATGGATTTAACCTTCTATCATTGATTTTAAAACGGCATAAAAAAGCCACATCCGAAGATGTGGCAAAGAGGGATACGAGATAAAATTTAGGCTGCAAGATATAAAGCTTGCTCCAATCCACGTTGTTTCAATGCTGCCCCTGCACCAAACCATGCCGAATCGAGGCGGTGATCAGTACTCATTGCTCGACGTTCATGGTCGACAAACTCGGTGATCGCACAAAGTAGTCCATAGGCGGTGTCTTTGGCTGAAGATAAGTCTGCTCCACGTCCCTGCCCATTAAACATATTCATAACTTTGGTCATGGCACGTCCATTCGGTTCAGTTTTATTGGGCTGTGGATTGGCTTGAGACGCGACATTACGATAGTACTGAATAATGTTATCCTCCTGTTCCATCGCACTTAGGCTATTGTTGTTAAATACCGCATCAAAATAAGCTGCTGCTTCTTTCTGGGTGACTTTACGTTGGGTAAGTTGTTTCATTTCATACATGTGGTCGTACCATGTCTTGACTGAAATACCGAGTTGATCTTTGACTTTATCAGCATCAAACTTGGTACTGTGTGGTACTTTGACCACGCCTGCATTGGAACTCTGTCCACGCAAGGCAATGGCTAAAGTGTTGTTACACACCACACGGATATTGGTGAATTGTGCGGTGGTCGCCAACGTACCGTCACATGCGGTTGCCAGCAGAATATAGCCATTGCTGACATCTCCACCTTTCAATTCTGCAGCTTGGCCTGTACGTGCCAAGGCCCAGAACTTCTTCCCACCTTTTAAAACACCTGCGGTTTCCAGTTCAAAGCCTGATTGCTCAGTCAGATCACGGTAGAATTCCAGAATCTCCATCGGCTGGACTTCTTGATAACGCTGACTGACTACGGATAAAGGAGCATGGGTATCTGAACGGTACAGTACCCGTTGTTCTTCATACGGCATAATGATGCTTTGTCCACGATCATTTTTAGCCATGTAGCTGACATTGGATGATTCAATACGCCAATCCATACCTGCTTGCTTGGCCCAGACTTCAATCGGTTGGTTTGGGCTAAGTTGATTGCCTAGACCATGCCACGGGGTTTGTCCGACATAAGCCATTTGTTCAATTTGATGTGCCATTTTGATTATTCCTAAAAAGAATGTGTAATGTGATGTTTTAAAGAATCGATTTATTCAACGATGTACCAGTGCAATGGCTGAGAAGTGATTACCTCGCCCATGCAAACTGTTGTTGGCAATCCAAGCAGACATACTGCTCGGCATTGCTGTAATATTTTTCATAGCAGTACTGACTGACAATAACCAATACACCACCCACCACAACACCGATGGCTGCGCCTGTAAAAGGCGGGAATCCTGCCTTTTTGGCAAGCTGCATGCCGAACAGCGCCATCTGTGTCGGTGAAATACAGCGTTGCAGTTGTTCGAAATAGTTGGCGTTTGCATGACTTGAATCAGTCTGTCTGACATGGGTGGATTGACAATAGGGGCATTGAATTAAGGACATTGAATATTCCTTGTTAAATGAATTGGGTACGAAAAGCTGAATTGAGGGCATAAAAAAAACCGTGCCCATTGAGGACACGGTTTGATTTAAATTTTACTTTGGCGAGGAGAGTCGCTATTGAAAGCTATAGCTTGCAGTGCCTTTATCTGTTTCGACATCAACCTGCACCACATTACTATAGCTACAGTCTGTTAATTTCAGTCTTAAACGTTGCCCCATCTTAAAATGCTGCGGATATTCCAATGATCGACGATAGCCTTCATAACGGCATTGTCCATGATTGACAGAAACATGGCTGACATCGATAGGCTCTGCACTGTTAGAACGGATCGTTAATACCGTAGCGGATTGATTTTGGGCATACCAGTTACTGGTATCAATTACATCGAGTTCGACCGTAAACGTGTTTGGATCAAGACCTGCATTACAGCCACTCAACATGATGCCTGTCGTTGTAGTCACTGCGAGGAGTAAGGGTTTTAAAAGTTGCTTCATCAAGTTCATCCTTAGCAGTAGTTATAGCTCACGCCATAATCGCCTGTATTTAAATCAATGCTGACCAAATGGATTTCACAGTCTGTGCCGTTATCAAATTTATAGACGTAGTAGCGATTACCCGCTTGCTCCGACTCCAGTGCGCCATGTTCTTGCAAGCTAAAGTCTTGCACTGATTTGCCTGTATCTTTTGCGGCTTTGGCAAAGATATAGCGCTGATACTTGTCTATATTGTCCTGCTCAAATTCAGGCAGTTCATCATAAGGCAGCATCGACAGTAAGGTATCCACCGCCTTAAGGTTTTGATCAAACTCAAAACTCAGCAATTCAGGTTCATGATCTGATGGACTCAGACGCTTGCTTCCCGTGGTCAATTCTTTGACATCGATCCCATCCATTTCTGCTGCTGCAATCTCAGTGGATACTGCTTCTGAACTGGCGGATTCTAAAGGTTGTGCAGAGCTGACCTCAGAAGTACTGGCTGGAACCGTTTTTTCAGTTGTGTGTTTATGGCTAAAGAAGTAGAAGCCTGCGATGCTGATCAAGGTCAGGGCTAAGATTGCCGCCAAGCCCAATATGGTTTTTTGAGTCATTTGAATGTTCCCCTCATTTAGTTGGGCACAGTGACTTGACCATTCTGCGCATTAAAGTGAACAAAGCGTGGACAACCACCTTGAAAGTTCACCGTGAAATTACGCCAACCACGGTTGCCAGGATTGGTTTTATAAAGACATTGATAAACCCCACCGCCTGTATGACGTGCTTGAACAAGGTAGGATTCACTGGCTTGTGCAAACCAGCCTGCCTGCGCCAATGATGCGCCTGCAAGTAGTGATGAAATAAGGGCAGTTTTTAGGAAAGTTTTAAACATCATCATTTTCTCTTTTTTATAGGCATCACTGGTCTTGGTCTTAATCAGACGCAGTGCTCCCCATGCATGAATGTTAGAATGAATATCTATGTTTTTTTGAAGTGTTATAGACGATAAAGCACACAAATCTATGCCCCTCAAAAACAGCATGAGAGATTCATCTTCATATCGGTAATATGTATTTGAAAAAGTTTTATTCTTAAAAGCGATAGACACAGTTATGCATTGACTGCACAGCATCAGGTCTAATAACCCAACGGCACAAATACTGAAAAAGAGAAAAATAAGAGATGGTATTGATGTAAGCGCATGGCGTACTCCTTAGGTATAAAGAAGTTTCACCAAATCACTGCTAAATGATGGTGGCGAAACAGAAGACGGGTTAGCAGACTGATACCTAAGAAATCAGCACGTCCGAAGACGTCCCCCCTCCCGTTCCGCCGCAGAGGGGGTACGTAGGGATACCCACCAAAAAGTTAGACTTTTTAGTGTACTTAGGTAAATGGGTCTGCTAAAACCCGCTGACGATGTAGGTCAGCAGGCTAAGGATAATCTGCACGCTGTAGAGCGTCAAGCAAGTGCAGGACTCTGATATAAATTTTCAGCGCTGTACAGGTGCTCCATCAAACCATTTAAATCCCTTAGGGTAAATGCAGATTCTATTCGGAAGCCCAAACTGCCCCGTTTGATTTTCAGGCATTTCATTTAATGCACCCAAAGGACAGCCCGCTTCTTCTTGCATAATCCGATCAATCCTCAGCGCTTTTTGTGCATCAGTATCGGAAAGCTGATGATGCATTTCTGGATAAACGCATGTGCCCAGATATCCAGTAACCCTCATCCAGTGCTCTCTGATATCCTGACAATATCCAACTGGGCCAGAATAGAGTGATCGGTTAAAGCTCACATAAAAGTGGATCACATAACGCTGCTGAACATCATCCCGTACAATTTGATAAAAGCGGTAAATGGCTTGTGTTCTATACCAATACTCAGCCGCTAGACTTTTTTGGAAATTTGATAAAAATCGCTCTAACTGTCGCAAATCGATAATTTCATTTCCCCCCTCATTTAGACTTAGTTCCAGTTTTAAATCCGCTGCATCGGGATAGATCTGGCTTGTATTACGATAGGATTCTCTCAGCTTTTCAATCCGCTTCTCGTAGCGCTCATTCAGCTTATGCATTTCTTCAGTTAAGCTGGTGCTTTCAAACAGCACTCTCAGCCGCCTTACGATCTTATCGATATAAAAACCAGCACTTCTTTGCGCCGTGAGCTCAAAGAACCGAATCTGCTCTTCCTGTAATACACTGCAGTAAGCCTGAAAGAACTTGTCTGCCCAAAAGGAAAAAGACAAATACTCATGAATGCCAACAGCCATCATTCTGCGCCATGCTGAAAAATAACCAGACAGTTTCCGCTTGAACTCCTGATCTATATTTTTTTGATGAGCATCGTAATCAGTACCTTCTGGAATTGGAGCAAAGCGAATCGTTTGGTAATGCTCTAAAACGTCTTGTTCTAATCGGGGTGCTGTAACAAACTCTAACTCTGAATGGCTCATGTGTTGTCCTACGAATTAATTAACTTCATAGAACTGGCATCTTCATAATTTTTTAAACCAAATCTCCTCTTCCAGCTTTGCTAAAGCGGTCTGCGCATCCCATTCTTTGATTCTTCTATTTTCTTCTGTATCAGGTATTGGGCGACCATGATGCCGATAATCCCCCTTATAAAACGTTTTACGCCCTCGTGGTTTAACCAATAACGACTGCTCGTATTTATCAGGGTCACTGAGATACGCAACTGCACCCAAAGCATTATCGCCTTGTTCGGGTATTGTTCGACGAATCTCTCCAATGCCTAAACGACCTTGCTTCTCGTAGTTGTCTTTATTCGCTGTCGTGTTGATGTTCCATCCAACACCTTTGCTTAAAGTAATCTCATTCCACTTCTCAATTACCCCTTCAGCAATTTTATAATCGCTCTGGTGCTCAGACCGATTAATCACTAATGCCAAGTGAGCATGAAAGCCTTTGGTTATACCCTGCTCCAGTGCGATCGCATAGGTCAAAAGTGCATCAAAATATCCATTCTTATCAGTGATCAAATCACGTAGTTTTCCGATATGCTGATAGAAGTCATTTACAGTAATTTCACTCATGCTGTCCTTGCTATAGCTCAAATCCACTCTGATCACCAGAACCGAATAATACCCCTTAATTGCGCCTTCGAACTCCTCAAGTAATGCCACTCGATTCAACTCTTTCTGTCTCGCAAAGCTTTTGATCTCATCACGTATCAGCCCTCGATGCGCATGCAGGATTCGTCTTAATGCCTTAATTTCCCCTATTGAAAGCCCTGTCAGATATTCAGCAAAGCTAAGCATGCCACGTTGGCTATTGACGTATTCAGTAACTGCAATAAACGCCCTAAGCGATGCTGCATACTCAAGCCCTTCTTGTTTAAACGCTTCAAATGCGCAATACAAGCGTTCTAGGTTGAAAATGAATGCTTCGTCTGAAATATCAAAATTAAGACATACATCTACAAAGCGATGAATGGTATACATCACCCCTGCTTGATGATCTAGATCTAATGGGAACACGTTGAACTTCCTTAACTATGATTCACGTCATAGTTAAGCAATCGACTTATTTTTTTAAATGGAGTCCTTATCTCAAGTAAGGACAAGTCATCCATATATCGAATAGTGATCTCATTCTGCATAGACCATTGATCAATAACGTCATCCATATGGGGTATCTATTCAGATCTGTATGACATGTCTCGTGGTTCTTGTTATCTGTATGAGTAATTGTATTGGTATATTTAATATTTATAGTTCTATGATCTATAGTCATTAATCTATTATTAGTATTAATCTCTATATATTAATAATATATAAAACCGTCTTAGCGCAAAAGCAATAATGATAGCCCAGCCGATCAGCACGATTTCCAAACCTTCGGATAAGCTCGGCTTTTTATATGTTTAACGTTACGATAGTTAGGTCAGAAAAATGGTTTTTCCAAAAAAAACTTAGCGCAAAGAAACTATTCGAATAATGACAAACAGTGTTGATACAGCAGTCCGTAATTTTTAAGTTCTGCCAGTGTTGGTGAGGTTTCTGTTATTTGCTGTGTAGGAAAATCAAAGCGAGTTCCATCCTGAAAGGGTTCTTGAAACGCCAATTCACTTAAGAAATACCTGTTAGCTTCCGCATGCTGATCAGGGACAAAGCAACAGCTGTATGTATTCTGTATAAATGACCGAGGTAAAATCCTAAAAGGCGTCACTATTTCAGTTGCATTTACCAACACCCTTCCCAAACTACTTTTAGTTGCACTGAGCTTTTGGTCAATATCAGAATGTTTCCGCATACATTGCTGAAAAAAATAAATTTGGTTATATGCAATTAGATCCATAAGGGCCATTAAAAACTGATGAATTCTGGACTGCTCAGCATTTAACTTGAAGGTGATCATTGATTCAATTTTATCAGACTCATTTTTTAGCGTCATATCCTCTTTGATTGTTTTGATTTGAGTCGCTTGTAATGAATACGGATAGAGAAAGTCTGTGCACCCTAAACGCTCAAAGCTTTCATTATCGATTACTACTGGGTTAGCTTCTTTCAGCAATTTAAAAAGCGATTTATTCCGACTGTATATCTGGCAGCACCACTGCTCAAGCATGCTTTGAAAAAGACCTAAGCGGTTGTTCATCCCGCTGAGTTTAGTATGCTGGATAGATGCTAAATGACCCAAAACCGCCTCATCCTTCAAAATATTTTCATGCGGCTTTAAATAAAACGTCGCTGATAATGGGTTCTCTGGATGTAACCGCTTTAGCTCGACATAATGATCATATAACTTCATTATTTCCTGCTGTTGTAACACAACATAATTTGCATAACCTACAGCATCACGAGACCGAAGAATAAACGGTTTCATCCAGCACAAAGGATCATGTAACAAATAATAGTTTTTGCAATTCAACACCTTCAAGCCAACACCTGAATCTTCACTTTTAGTGTTTGACAACAAGTCGCTCTTTGGATTCAGCATAGTAAAAATAGAGGCCACTTTCTGAACTTCAAAAA
>OERN01000107.1_pt1 | contig 26654 bp, 23 predicted proteins | sample 1540061 | NCBI WGS metagenome assembly OERN01 (sample SAMEA3891241, study PRJEB23780) | metagenome | biome: terrestrial biome; feature: animal house; material: water of meat washing | place: Italy | collected 2015-05-12 | reverse complement strand
ATACATAATAAGCTAACTCTAGACCGTGAGGTCTAGAGTTAGCAATATGTTTGTTTATGTCGGTTTATATTTCTCTTGACGTTTAAGGAACAGGAGAAGTTTACAGACACGTTTCATATCTGGTTCTAATCCGGTAGTTATAGGAAGATGATCTTGCCGATATCCCATCAAGACACCCTTCCTAACAACCATATCGTTCCCTTCACCCATGTACTGGTATTTAACAGGATGGCCAGGTTCTAAATATCCAACGTCACCATTGTGCCATTCTACTTCTACAAACTCACCTTCGTTCATAGCGTTCTCACTCATAGCAAGTGAAACGTTACTAGTTGGTGTTAAGTCTAATGGAACATATTCTTGACCATTGCGTCTATCTGATAACTTATACTCTTGTAAACTATCAGCTCTGGTAGTAACAGCTCGACCTTTGGTGTAATGATAACCTGTATCACCAGCAATAGCATCAGCCATTACCAAACGTTTACCCACGCCGTTGTTCTGTTTACGAATATCTGCACTATCGGATTGTACCGAATAACCAGTAGAGATAATAGTTAAAGCATTAGCTGTTTTTACAAAGGTCATATCTAGAGTAGGAATTTTATCCTGAGGTACTCTGATAATGTCAATTGGTCTGTGGTGTTTATCCGCTAACTCAGTATTGAATAATGGATAAACCCACCAATAACCTTGTTTGTAAAAACTACCCAATCCCTTAGAGTAAATCCCATATTCGTCATGAGCTTGTAGATAACTTGGAACATCTATTAGTCTAGTACCTTGTGGGATAAGTATTTGACGATAAGTATTTTGATTATCGATAGGTTGATGTAAATACAACCCTTTGTACTTCACTCCACTTGGCATTTTAACTTGCTTGCTATAGGTCTCCATCACCAAAGGTAAAACATCACCTGGTTTACACATCATGTAGTTTTCACTAACAGGAATGTTCTTTAAGGTGTTGTAACCTTTATCGATTAACTGGAACTCATATTCAACCATATTGGTTTCATCATAAGCATCCAAATTAGCTTGCTGAGAATGGTTACCTTGGGATCGAAGATCTTTGTCATTCATAGGAGTTGCTGCAAACTCCCGAATAACCATATCGGATTCTGAATCCATTATAACCTGAATACATAAATCATCGCGATATGTAACAACATGATCAAAATAGATGCTAGGTTGAAGTCTTAATTTAATAGCTAAGACTTCTGCACGATTATAAATGAAATCAGCTAACTCAGTAAAGTGTGTTACACCTAAAGCTTTAAACTGTGCTTTAGGTGTGATAATGACAGCTTTGATCCTAGTACTATCGATTAGCTTATCAGATTTCTTTTCAACGATACCTGCTTGTTTTAAGAAACCTTCTATCTGGCTATTAAGTCCCACTGTTAATCTCCCATGCCAGAACGGTTCCTAAGAGCCATCAGATCACGTAGGATGTCACTTGAGCTTTGGGTAATATGATGGGACTGAGAAAGGTTGTTCTCTTCTCTATAGACTGCTAAGTGGCTTATAAAGGAAATGTTATCTTGGAACTGTTCTCCGTACATCCAAGTACCTTTGATATAATCCATCAAAGTCATGTCAGATTGTTTAGTAACGCCAAACTTATCATTCACTTCTTGGATGTGATATTCCTTGTAAGCTGAGAAAACGTATTTAGCTATTTTCTCAAGAATCTCCAATTCGTCTAAACTTGGAGCGTCAAACCTAGCCCAGTGACGTTTGATTTCTAGCCAATACATGATGTAATCTTGAATCCCATTATAGATTCTTGGAATATCACGTCTTGGATATCTAAACGCCAAGTTAACATCATCTTCCCCAATCATGGAAAAAGCTTGAGCCATCCGAAGTATAGTTAGTGGACGTTCAACAACGGCTTCGTAAGACTCCATTCCATTAATAGGAGGATTCTTTTCTAAATGTTTAATCTGTTTTAAAGAGAGAAAAGAACTCTTTGGAATGTAAACATTAAAAGTTTCCTCGGTAATCATTTTGTAAAGACTCACCAAGTTCTCTCTAACGTGTTTGTAGCGTGTTAGATCCACTTCCTATACCTCGTGTTAGACATAAGCGCTCGATGTCACCAGAGCTGTTTTACAAGCTCCTACGTAGATTCCGCTCATGTACAGTTTATCAACAGGTTCCATATCCCAGAAACCTTCTAGAATATCGACCAATTCTTTTTTACCGATGGTTTTATCTTTGAACATTTTCCAAATAAATTGTTCGCGTTCGGTACCGCCACCATCGTAGAACTCTTTGGAAAAGTAGTACTGATATTCTAAACCTTCAGCGGCTGGATGCGGTGTATAAACGCCTTGCGGTAACAACCCGCCTTTAAAGTCATAAGCCTGACCCATGGCTGATGGTTTATGGATCACGATTACTCTATCCATTTTGCTAAAGTAAACGTTTCCGTAAGCTCTGGTATTCATCAACTCATTACGATTGTGAACAAAGTAATCCTGCTTAAACCGTTTAGGGTGATCAAAGGCATTACGATAGAACATGTCCCAAACAGTTAAAGGTTCCTGCATCTTCCCATTATCAACCCAGTAGTTGACATTAAGTAGCTCAATCTTTTTTCTACTTCCCAATAACTTAACCGGGAAAGTATAAGAAAGGAACTTAGCAAGATATGGATCGTAAAGGAAATCGTTTTCTGGATTAGGGATAACAATTGTATTCTCATCAGAGAAGAAATGGTTCCCCAGAATCTCATCCATAATTGCCAATTGGAAATCGTAGAGTTTCTTGTTAAGCTGTGTATCACTCTTAGTAAGAACAGCGTTACCACCTGCCACTGCCATATCTTTGGAGTAGTAAAGATCTTCAATAACTTTACTGTTTAAGTTATTCTCAATCTCTTCTGTTACCACACCAAATAGTTTAGCTTCAAAGTAATAACATTTATCAGCCGCAATTGATCTGATTTCTGGCTGTTCTGTTAACTTGAACAAACCAGCTCTACCGTCCCCGATATCTTTAATGAATAGATCACCTTTGTTAGGTGTCAGATCAAAGATAACATAACCAGTATGCGTGAATTCAGATTGAGCATTAGTTTGATCAAAGTTAAAACTACCATTTCCGTCATCTAACTTGACTATGAGATTTCTGATTCTTTTATAAGAACTATATGTCTCAATAGAGTTGGGAGTGAAAGCGTGTTGTTCCTCATCAGTTCCGTAACTACCCCTGTACCATTCTACCAAAGTAGGGGAACCTGATACAAAGGAGAGTAAACTGGTGTGAGGGGTGTAATGTGATTCTACAATGGAGTGTCTATAGACTTTATCCATTGCTCTTTCTTCTTGAACAGGTTCTGGTACTTGTCCAATTACTGTTTGCGCCATAATGTTACCTTTACCTATAAGCGATAATACCAAGACCCATCATGTATGAAGAGAACTCTTCGATAAGTTCACCATCACCCACATCGACATTATCGTAGATATTCCACCAATCATCTTTACCACCACTTCCCCAATCTGGAGGGAATGGATATTGCGGGAATAAAGTATCGATAATAACTTTACCGTATTCTGGATCATTAAGCATATCGTCAATGCAACCATCATCGAATAACCTAATGGCTGTATCAAAGTTAAATACGATGCGATAAATGTTCTTTAAGGTACCTGGCCTTAGTAATACTAAATCACCATTTTCTCTAAGTTCAATATCAGACTCTAAAACTTCCACATCGTTAGAGAACAATTTAAAGTTTAAAGGTGAACTATGTCTCTTGGTAACTTTCTTATGGTACTTTAAAATGAGATGTAGGAAAGTTGGATTCCAATCGAAACCTTGGATTTGTGTTACGTTTAGTAGTACTTGTTCACCAGGAACATCTTCTAAATTAATTAACACTTGTAACTGTGGAGCTAACCAATTGGTACTAGGAGGTCTCCAATTATCTTGACTTGGTAAACAGATGTACTTGTTTACATTATCTTGGAGATAATCAAAAGCCAAACTAGCAAGTTTGGATTCAAGGAAACGTCTGGTAGGATAACTTCGTTTATTGTTATCAAAGTCATCTGGCATCCACTCACTTCCCATTGGTTGTTGATACACTTGGATTGGATAAACTAGTTCCCATTCAGTGTGTTCGTTCCAATGATAACTATAACTCCAACTAACTTCGTACTGACCAATGTACCGACCTTTATTCACTTTAGCGATTTGTATATCACCATGGTCGATACCATTGTCAGCCATCTGTTGTTTAAACACTAAACAATCATTATTACCAATTAAATTACTGATAATGTCAGTTGGAACTAAACTGTTTTGTCTAAACCATTTAATGAAGTTACTACCAGTTGGATCTACAGCCTTAGCATTAACTAAACGATTATAAACTTCTTGATAACAAGCCAAGATTTCCATTGGAATAGGAAAGTGTGTGTCTAGATCAAATAGTGAATTAAGATGTTCTCCCAAGATAGCAGAACGGATCTTTCTTCTAAAGGACTCTGCTTGAACTCTATCTTTGAAATACTTATTAATCGTGATTGTATATCGTTTACCTTCAAAGATTGGTCTGATACTACTTCCTGTTAAAGGATCTTGCCAAAGCAATGGTGTAGTCGCACCTCTCATTGAATCTAATTCATCATTAAATCCAGAAGGTTCTGATTCAAACTCTACAAAGATTTTGTCATCATATCCAACATCAATAGATAAGTCACTTCCTCTACGTCCATTGTACTCACCACCAATTAACTTAGAAACTTCTGCTTCACCATTAAAGAAGATTTTGTTATTCTGATGGAGATTAAAGTAACATAGTTCTTGAGCTAGTGATTTAAATACAGAAGGTCTTGTACTGTTGCGATAGGTTTCACTTGATGTTATCTTAACTGTGAACATCTCCATCTACTCCTATAAGGGTTTTTCATAACATCTCGATAATAACAACTCTACTTACCCGTAATTGGGTAAGTAGAGTAACGTTATGTTTATTCAAATTCAATTAACATTTCTTCTTGTACTATTTCTAACTCTTGTCCAATATCTTTAATGATATCTTCTTGTTGATCTTTCTCTTCCTGTTGAGTAATATTCTCCTTCGGAGTTAATGAAGGATTAGGATCATTAACTAACGTTAATGCTTGTTTATATAAAGTTTCCCCCTCATTCTCAACCGGATTCTCCAAGTCAACTGATTCACTTCCAGATAGCAACCCTTCCGAGTTGTCATCCAATGTATTAATTCCACTGTTAAAAATAAAATTAACATTAGGAAGATCATTTAATTGACTAGAGAAACGAACAAAGAGTTCATTACCATCTGGAAGTTTAAATACAAACAGATCTGTAATACCATCATTAACTAAACCAGTAACTTGACCTCGTTGTAACAGTTCATGTAAATACTCAGTAGTGTATTTAGGAAAGTGTTTATTGAGTTTAGTAACTAAGTCATTAATGAATAAGGAACTAAGACCAACATCGGAAAAGAGTTTACCTTCGGGTAAAGAAAACACATTAGTGATTAGGAATAATCTAATAGCAGCTAATGGGAAAAATTCATCAAAAGAGATAGTAGTAAGATCCCTATTGGACAAGTGTGAGTTTAAACTGTCTCCAGAAGCTCTTACACGACATTTGAACTCTCCGTAGTAACCTAGACTATCAGGAAGCACAGGAAGTGTTAGAAATCGATCTGAAGAGTCTATAGAGAGTTGTTCAGAGTTCTCGTAGTCAGTACCTTGAACTAGACCTAAATCAAACATATCTGAAATATGCTTATAAAGATCGTTATAAGTACATGGCGATTGAATAGAGATAAACGGAATAACTTCCGAGAGTTTACCCAAATCAACTTTATCTACAACAACTCCATTCCACTTATCGTTAAGTTGATATTCCAACTTACTACGTTTAGGTGATTCAGAGAACATTCGAAGAAATACAGAACCGGGAGGTAATAGAGTCAACACTTGCTCTTTAAAGCTCATGACATAACTCCTTAACCTTTGAATTCTGACTCAGGTTTATCTACCTTAACAGAATTAGCATTAGAAGAAACAGAATTAAGAACACTAACGATTTTGTTACGCAGACTTGCAAGTAGTTGAGATTGCTTAGTTTCTTCTTTAGCTTCATCGACACTTTCTTTGTGCTCTGCTTTAGCTGCGTCTTTAACTTCTTGAGGGGCGTCATCAGCTACGGTTTTAGGAGACTTCATTTCGTTAGCAGCTTTCTCAGCTTTAGCCAGAGTTTCTTTAAGTTTCTTATTAAGTTCCTCAGCACAGCTAGAAGCTGACTTTCGGATATCTTGGTAAACAGCACCAAGTTGACCTACAGTTTGAGAATTAGCAACTCTTGAAACAGATTGACTAATTTTATCAATGGCTTGTTTAAGGCTAGGGTGCTCATCAAGAAGCTTTTGGATCTCTACTGATTCGCCAAGACCTTTAAAGTAAGAAGTGGGCTCTTTTACTTTACCATCTTTGATAGGTGCTGATTTATCAAGTTCAGCTAAAGCTTCTACAGACTCTTGAGCTTTTTCATCAGCAGCTTGGACTTGTTTTTCACCTTCCCCAAAGAAAAACTCTTTAATGCTGCGAAGTGTTTCAATGATCGCTTTGTATGCAGCTTCAGCGCTCTTTTTAAGTGTTTCCATCCACGACTCGCACCCTTCGTACCCACGAAGCTTAAGAACTGTCATAGCGTAGCTCTCAGAGCCTTGTAAGTTAGCGTGCTCCATCACGTCGTGGGAAAGCAGTTGGGAATACCCGTCAAGCACTTCTTCTACGTGATCAAGTTCGTTAACTAGTGTAACAGGAAGTTCCGCTGAAACCTCAATTGACTTACAGATCTCATCACTGTGCTCTGGGATAAGAGTTGTTACGTTTTGCATTTTAACCTCATTCGTGTTCGTTAGTGAATTCAAAAATGAATTCAGCTGTATGAAGAGTATTGATTAACTTAAGAAGGTTAATGATATTGAAATCTGGAAACTCATCCCTTCTCGTAATCTGATCTTCTAACATATTGAAAGTAGTTTGAATCAAATTTAACAATTTGGTAGTTGTAAACTTAAGATCTTCAAAAACAACACCCTTTTCTTTATTTTCCTTGTAATAGTCTAGCAAAGGAGTAAAGTTAGGATATTCTCCATAAGCTTGTTCTAAAGTACAACTTTCTTGTACTTTACCTTCGCTAACTTTTAAATAAAGACTATCAAAGTTGTAATGAAAAACTCTTAAGTCAATGTGAGATCTTTGGTTCTGCAACAAAGTAACTGGTATAACAAAGTCTTTGTTAATTCCATCAAGTAAGTGAAAGATCTCTTTTCTAATATTAAATAGATCGACTTCTAGTGTATCTACTTTCACAACTGACTTTAGAAACAGAGCTTCAAAAATAACCAAACATTGTTTCAGTTGTTTATATCGGTCAATATTAATCATACCAAAACCTTTAGTTGACCAGAGAAAAGAAGATGGGTACTAGGAACTTCAATGGTTAGTACATTGTCTTCTTTTGTTAAAGAAACGTCTTTAGCTTTTAATCCAAAGAAGCCAGTAACTTTACAGAACAAAGTAAAGTCATTAAGGATCTCTTCAGGAACACCCCTAAAACCCTCTATAACGTCGTTCTGTTCCGTTACCGTAACTTTACTCATCTTAGAGTTAAAGTTGCTTATAACTTCACTCAGTTCGTTTTGATAGAAGTTACCTTTAATCTGCTGATTTACTTTAAGCGTTTTGAATTGAGTAAGGTTTAATTCTTCACCAAATAGTTCAGTTAAGCAGATCTTGTTAACAACCACACCAGCTGGAGAACTATTATCTCTAAGTAAAACTCTGTTATCAGAAGTCTTAGCAAAATGAACACTATCAAGATCAATCTGAAGATTACTGTTATTAACTTTGTTGAGTTTATTAATGAAAACTTGTTTTAAAATATTTTCATTAATCAAATTGATATCAGCGATCATTCCTTAATCCCCGCTTCACAGAAGTCTAATGAAACATCAACTGCTGCTGTTACGTATTGAATAGAAAGAGAACAGAGTTTCTTGTTCATTCTAACTAACCAGCGAAGATAATCCTTCTGATCTTTAGTCAGCTGATAATCTTGTTTCATTTCGTAATGGAGGACTTCTTTTTCAAACTTACGATAAAGCTCACCAACAGTTTTCTGATTACTACGGATGTTATCAACTAACTCTTTAATCTTAGCAAGAGTTTTATCAATCATGAAACTAGTGGGAGAGAAAGTTTGTGAGCGTAGTTTAACATCCATCGTAGTGTCTTCAAAGTAGATGTTAACACGATCAGTATTATTGTCAGTACTTGCATCAAAACGGAAGTATCTGTTACCTGGGAGAATATCTGTCACCCAGCTTGTAGTACCTTCTACGTTCTTACCATTTTGTTTCATTCCGAGTCCACGAATAATCACAGTGGTAACATCGCTCATGGCTTGATGTAAATCAAACGTAGCTGGATTTTTAGCAATCTGACCAATCAGGTCTTTATAAACTTGTACGGTTTTCAAATAGAAGTTATTAACATCTTCCAGTGAAGCGTATACCCACTGAGCGTCGTCAGTAACCTTGTTTGGCACCAGCAGTCTTCGAATACCTGCCGGATACTTAACATCTTCCTGTGTTAACCCAAAGCGTTTACGACGAGATGCTACACGATAACTACGGTTATCCATCCTAAAGAGTTTGTTATTGATTAATGACATTAACCAACTTACAGCGTCTTTAACAAACTGAATAAGAACGTCAATACCTTTTCTTACTTTAGTACCAAAACTCTCGCTACCTTGATAATTGACAAAAGTGTCATCATCAAGATCAAGTACTAAAGCAGTATCATTCTCTTTAGTAAATGTTTTAATTAGAGATTCAAGACCGGCTACAGTTTCTTTATTTTCTTCGGCGACATTTGTGGAGTCAACAGATACGTCCTTATTTAAAAAGAAGTTCATCCCTTCTTCATAAGGTTTCATTACCTCTTCGTAAAGATTATCCTTACTAGGACTCTTTACAGTAGGTACAAATTCATTAGCCATTTTCCTGCTCCTAATAGAGATCATAAAATCAGCGAACAAACATAGAGAAGAGAGAGCCGAAGCTCTCTCTTCTCTAGAAGTTTATATATTAATCAAAGTTATTGATTAAACGTGAGCAGACACGAAGTCCAGCTGCGCAGCCAGGATCGCACCAGCAATCTTCAGACCACCAGATTGGATCTTCAGTGCAGCTTTGGAACCATCGCGGTACTCTTTGATCCACTTGCTATTGTCAGCATTGTGGTCAGCACCTACACGCTCAAGTTTAGCGATAGAGGCGTCGCGGTTTGCTTCCAGAGCTTTGCGATCCAGTTTAGCGAATTGCAGCTTCTTAGCTTGGGCCTGAACACCGGACAGAATCTTGGTAAGAGCAGCTTTATCTTTACCAGTAGCTTCACCTTTAGCTTCGCCAGCACCCAGAACGCTTACAGCTACTTTGTTAAGAGCGGTGCCGTCATTCTGAACAGTGACACTGAAAGAACCCTTTTCAACAGAAACCTTATAGGTTACAGTGTCAGCAGTCTTAGCGGTTTGGGTAGAAATACCCAGACCTTTCAGAGCGTCCAGAGCTTCTTTGATGTTGGAGTTCGGGCTACCGCCCTTGTCTTTGCTAACTGCAGATTGACATTTGTCAATTACAGTCGCCATAGTAGCAGCTACATCAGGAGCGGTACCGTCAGCTTTCAGCCAGCCAGCAGATTTCGGCAGAGTGATCTTTTCAGCGATCTTCTCTTTAGCTTCAACTTTACCGGTCAAAGACTTGGCACGATTTTCCAGACCTTTGAACTTGTTGAACATACCAGCGAAGAAGTTGATGAAACCGTTGTACAGATCAACGAAGAACTTCTTAACGGCTGCAACACCTTTGGCGGCAGTTTCTTTGAAGGATTCTACACCAGCCAGAGCGTTCAGAGAAGCGGTAGAAGCATCAGCGAAAGATTCTACACCGTGAACTTCAGCCGGTTGACCGAACTTAGCACAGATCTTAGCAGCGCGCTGATACTGGGAGTGGAACAGAGCAGCGTTGAACGGAGTAGTGCCGGACAGCATGGATTCCATACCTTCTACGACTTCTTCCAGTTCTTCAACTTTCTCTTCCAGAGCTTCGATAGCTACTTCAGCTTTCTGGATGTCGGCTTCTGCTTCGGCAACAGCTTCACCAGCTTCTGCAATTTCAGCGGCAACTTGAGCTTCAACTACTGCTTCAACAGTAGCTTCGATCTGTTCTTCAACAGCACCATCGATTGATTCGTTACCAGTTACGGAAGCAAAAATATCATGAAGAGACATAATAAAAATTCCTTGAATAGATTTTGAAATTACGCGAAACGATTTAATTAAATTGTTTACTAAGGAAGGACGTCAATGCTTCCACATAATCGTCAATGTAAAGAGTGATCTTAGGTAAGAAACCAGAGTAGAAAGAAAATACCTTTGGGTTACCTTCTAGTCTAGATTGCATATCCCTGATCAAAGAAATGCTGATCTGACCTTTGATCTCTTCCAAATGGACAAAGCTCTTACCCACCACAGTATTGAACTCCTTGATGTAGTTCATGTAGTGTTCATTAGCTTTAGTGACAGCATTGTAATCGATAACCAAAGCATTAACTTTAGTCAGCAAAGAGAGTACGTCTTCCTTCGCAAAGGATACAGTAGCATCACCGCTGATAGATTTAAGATCAGCTTGTTCTACTACAAACTTACAAGTGTCTGGATTAAACAAAAACTGTTTCCCACCAGCAAGTACACTTGTTAGGAACATAGAATCCTGCTTAATAGTGAACTTGGGAGTAGGAAAGGTCAGTTGATCAAGACTTTGAATAGCTTTAACAGCGTCTTCGGTCTTCTTTACAGAGGAAAGGGATTTGAGTAATCCAAGTTCCTTTTGGTAATAAGCCTCTAGTTCCAGTTGAAACTTCAACACATCTGAAATCACGTTATGAAGATTAACTAGATCATCTTCAATAACATCTGGAGAGACTTTCTCATTGCCTTCTAGTGTAGTTAGTTTTCTAATTTGTCCAGAGGTTAAAGTGGAACTTTCTTTAATCCCATCATTACGAGTTCGAGAAGCCAGATTAGAGAGAAGTAACTTACGAGCACCTAATTGTTGCAAAATGGAAGTATTGGCTTGCTTAAGTGCTTGTACAGCACCATCAGCCATTTTACCTCCAGCCCACTCTACACCGGTCTTTACGTTAGAGCTAACTTTTGCAAAAACATCAGAAAGCAGGGATTCGTTCCCTGCGATCTGAACATCACTCAAAATAAGCGCTTCTAAGCCATCTCTCAGCGATTGCTGATCATTGGACATCGTAACACTCCAGGTGAACTGTAAGAAGCGTCAGAAGGTGACTGGAGAGCACAGTAAGATAATTGGACACATCCGCTCTAAACAGATTAAGTTTGTAGTCGTAATCTGTAGTGAGTAAAGCATATTGTCTTACTTTACCTTCATCATCTTCACGTTTCAAAGTAACGAGGTTATCTTTGATCTCTTCTGGATTAAGATCAAGCGAATTATATTCGTTGTTAAGATTACGAATATATTCAACCAGTTCTTGAACTACTTTGAGAATAGTGAACATCTGACTCAAGGTCATAGTGTTAACATTAACACTACCTGAGTCTTTGCGATTTACCGCACGAAGTTCAAATCCAGTTTCAGCGAGAAGCTCGGAGTACATGTCGTTTTCACTTTCACCCTTATAATGATCTTTCAACCATTTGGGTGCAACGAATTTACAACTAACTACCCGACCTTCCAGCATAGGAGCTGATTCACTACGGATAAATACGTTTTCTTCTTTCGGATCAATTTTACCATTGAAGTTTAAAATCTTTGGTGCGTTAAAGGTAATGTTGTTCAACTCCTTTAACTTATTGTTTCCAAAATAACGAATGATGTTACCACGGTAACGACTCAGTTCCATTTCACAAAGCTTCATCACAGAAGAGAAGTAATTAACTTCTTTTACAATGTGTTTAGCTAAATCAGATGGAAGTGGTTCTGTACCTTTGGTCAAGGCCCTTACGAGTAAGCCGTTAAGTTCAACTTGTTTCTTACCGTCTCGCTGTTGAGTAACCGAGTCCAACATAGAAGTGACATTCTCAATACGAGTATCAAGAACTTCTAATGAAGTAGTCAGTTCTGTATAACGACGTTCAAAGGTGTCTGTAAGCTGATTGGCTAGACGTTTGATGTTACGGTAAGTATCTGCAAGGAATGACTCCAAGCCAGCCACACGGCTTGCGCGCCACTCTTTTGGAGTTACAGTTAAACCAAAGCTTTCCATCCCATCTACTGAGATTTTCCCACCAGCTTTAACTTTCAAACCACCAAACTCATTAATCATGTCATCGGTTTCTTGAACCAATTGAGGGGTAATCTCGTAATCAGCTTTTTCATTGATTACAGTGAGAGCTTTCTCAACACGATCTTTAACAGCAATATCTGTTCGGATATCTTCAACAAGTTTAGATGCTTCTTTTTGAAGTTCTGTTACATCAGGAACCTTAGCCAAACTAATTTCTGCCATTTGAAGTTCTTGCATGACGGTATCAACCATAGTAAACTCCATCAATGCTCAAGCAGAACTTAGCAGTAAGCTCCGGTCCAATGGCTGCAAACAGATCCATAATGTTACGGTTTTGAATAGTATTAAAACTAATATCTTCAACAGTAAAGTTATCTCGACGAGCATCGTATTCGTCATAGATGATCGGAGTTTGGATCTGTTTACCCGGTTTGATATAAGCAATCTTACCCAGATCAATTTTCATCTGAGTAGTTACATTACGGATAGAAAGATTTCCATTGATATAACCTACAATTGCTCTAACAAGGTCTTTTCGGGCACCTGAACCTGAACGATAGTTCACATAAAGCCAACTACGGAAGTCATCGCCAATATACTCTTTAGCAATGGTAAAAACTTCAATATGGCTTTCAGCATTGTTAATGAGATTAAATCCATTAACACCTTTAAGGAAGGATTTGAGAATTTGCTCATTTCCTTCCATACGCTGATCTGTGAAACTAGCAGGAACCAACCCGAATCTTGCGTGTCGGAATTCCTTAGCCATTGTATTTCCCCATGATAGCTTCGATCTTAGCACGTTTCTTCAAGATCTCATTTTCATAAGTCTCAATTTGACGATCAAGAGCTGGATCTTCAGTACCAGAACGTTTGTTATTCAAACGAGCAATTTTCATTGCCATCAATTCGATTTGTTCTTGAGAAACTTGAATAGTAGAAACGTCGCGACGCATCTTCCACAGACGGAACCAGAAGACTGGGTTCAGCTCATGAGGTGCGAGACCTTGACGTACAGAGACAGCTTCTTTACCTTCAGCTTCCGCAATAATACCTTCTGACAGATCGTCTACTTGCTCATCAGACAAGTTATCGATAGCTTCCAGTACAACTTTCCAACCTTCGCTAAAGCGAGTCAGCAAAGTGCTGTAATAGTTAGCAGTGTCATTAAAGAAAGCAAAGTCAACTTTATTGAGTAGAGACTTAACATCAGCTTTCTCATCGTAGCCTTGGGTCAGGAGAATGTCCAAAACCATGTTGGTGTAACGATTAAAGAAGTTGATAGCGGAAATGGTATCCAGAATACCTCGCTCTTTAAAGGTGATAGTTTCACCATCATAAGTCTTGGTACTAGAAGTAGAAACTTGTTTACGAAGTTCTGGGAGAACAGAAGCTACGTTATTTACACCCATCTCAATAGCACTAAGAAGATCGAAGTTACTGCCAATCTTGGATTTAACCTTAGATTGAATACCCTTAAGTACAGCGTTGTGTTCAACGTAAGTACCCAGAGCGTTGTAACCGCCCAAGATCTCTTTAAAGAGCTTCATGGAGTCTTTAAAACCAACAACGTGGTTGAGTTCTCGATCAATAGTCAGAAGTAGATCTGATTTTGAATAGTTTTTGATAAGAATCATGTTTATCGCCCAACAAAGAGTTTCATGAGAGAAGAAAGATCCATAGAGTTTTCTTTCTTGGTAATAACCGAGATCTCTTTACGAGTGTATTCTTCTTTCATATTAGAACCGGAGTTCCAGAAGGTAAAGATACCCATGCCATCATCAACAATCACGATGGTGTTAGCAAGAACCTTCTTACGAATGGCAGAAATGCCTGACTTATTGAATTTAATACCAACTTCCATTTCAATCTGATTGGCAGTTTCCTGACTCATGATAATGGTGTTGGCCATGGTATTCATCGACATGATACCAGTTTTCAAAGCAGCCATTTTGTTCTTAGAAGAACGTTCAGTAGCTTCTTTATAGTAACCAGACATGTCATTCATGCGAATATTGAATTCACGTTTGATCTGATCAGTACCAGTCAAGAACTCAGGAGAAGTCAATTCACCTGATTGCATCATCATGTAACGACCGTACAGACCTTCTTCTGGCCGAGCCGCTTCAAAGATAGATTCAAGATCGTTTGAAGAGACAGGAACAGGAACTTGACGGAAGTTAAGGGGGAAGTTAACCATGGTGGAACCGATCTGCACAGAAGCTTGTACAGTACGGCCAAGAGCCAGAGGTGCGTAAGTACCAAAGTCTGGATAATCTTTACCAGCGATGGTTACACGACCTTCAATAGCAGCTTGAGGTTTACTTGGTGCTTGACCACCAAATGCTTCCACACCTTGATAAGCCAAGAACCCCGCACGACGTGGATTAATGGAATCTACCAGAGATGCAATCTTAATTCCGTCTACTTGACCCTGCATGGCAAGGTGAGTCAGAGCGTCTTTAATATCACGCAAATTAATGATGGTCATCAGATCTTGAGCGTATTCTTGATGAATCAAACTGCGTTCAATAGCGACCATCGGAGAGATCAAAACACGCCCAGCAGACTGAGAAACACTCGCTGTGTTTAAAACATTGTATGCTGAACCTACACGGTCAATAACTTCCTTTGCTTTGTCGATGTTTTCCCCGCCTTTACCTACAATGGTAGCGAGGGAGGTCAGCATCGAACCAAACGCCAAAACTGCTGCAATGGCCATATATACTCCCGGAGTAACAGATGGAACAAAATGAGAATGATTTTACAAACTATACCGGAGAAACACTAGATAAACGAAAAGAGCTTTTTGATGCAGCAATGCTCGACAGTGGTACTCCGGGTTATACTGCGCCGCTAATAAATTCTCTTCGAGGATTTAGGCTACTAGGCAGAGGACCGGCTATGATGCCGCTGTCCGATAACACCATAGGATTAGCCTTCGTTACTAGACCGCAGTTGAATTTAACTGATGATAATGTTAGTCGTTCTGAGAAGCTTTGTAGCTTAATGGGTGTCTCTCAATATAGTATCGGTGCTTATATAAGAGGGATGTTAGATGAGAGATGGGCTGCTGCAAATCAACCCATCATGCTTAATAACCAGATCCCTTTCATCACCTGCTTAACTGAATACTTAAAAACCTCTACTGGATTTGGTGATCTTCAGATTCAAACCCAGAGTTCAGAACCAGGCATTCGTGATCAAGTTTATCAAAGAGTTAGTAGTAAGTTAGAAGAGAATGGTATCTTTACTATGGCTCAGACTTATTATAACCCGAAGCCAAGTGTGATACCAGCATTGTTCCAAGTGTGGGAAGATTATATCTCTGAAGTTACATCTGGTGACCGTAACTTATCTCCTAGAGATTTTTATCTATTTGGTAATCGCATTGATTATGATTGCAGAATCTACCACTTGATCATGAACAAGGATGCGGAGTTCTTAGAACACATCTTTGCTACTGTACAATCCATCCCCACCACTTATCCTGCTGGATCAATGGCAAACATTGATAACACTCAGAACAGTTTGAGAGCAGAAGGTCAAGATGACTTTTCTGTTCAGTTTAGTTCGGCTGGAATGAGATTTAATGAACTAGGGCTGATCCAGTCGTTTAATGAACACAGTTATCTTTATAATCCAGCATTGAGACCAGAGAACCGTAATACGTATTATCGGATGCTTAGCACTAAAGAGTATCAAGCTTATAACTACGGTGCGGTTCCTTTACTACTCCCTGTGCAAGGTGACAAGCGTAATGATAGTGGTCCTGGACGATACGGGATTAAGTTGACCTGGTGGGTAAGCCGTTAAACTAAGGAATTAAGTTATGGATTTTAATGAACTAGAACAATACGCTAATAATCCATCAAGGGTTATAAATACCGTATTTAAAGAAATTGAAGCGACTTTCTCAGCAGGTAGTGGAACGTTAAATAGTAAAGGACATCCATTTAGCTACTGTGTGGACTTGATCGTTGGAACCAACTATGGGTTTATTTCTAGGCTTGGTGATAATACAGCTAAGAAGTATCCGGTACACGCACGTAATCTCTCTGACCTTGCAAAGGTTATGTGTGACGAAGATTGGTACGGTGTATTTAGCGAACCATCTAATCTAACTTGGCGCTGGATAGTTTCTGAAGAAACTATTAACTCTGTCGCTCTTGAATATACAGATACTGATGGTACACAAGTTAATACTTATAAGAAACTTGTACTACCTCCTGATTCACAGTTCTACGTAGCCGGGATTCCGTTCTTACTTGAGAACCCTGTAGAAATTCGCGTAATGGATCACGGTGGTTATCAGGTAGTTTATGATAGTAGCTATTCTTCCCCACTAAAACCATTGGTTGGGAATAGTCCTGATCGAGAAGTTTTAACTATTGATAACAGGAAGTATCTCTCTGTTCATTTGCCAATGAGACAACTAGAGATTACTGAGCAAGGTCCAGATCCTGTTAACGTTACTACAGGTTATAGAAGCACGGTAGAGTTTAAAGATAAGCTGTTTGCTGTTAGAGCTTTTATCACTCCAGACGGTTCTGAAAATCGTTATGAGATGTCGGTTGTATTTAATAACGATAACTTTGATCCAAGTCAACCTACTTTGACTATTGACATGATCGATGACAATAGTTTTGAAGCTTCTATCCCATCAGTCTATCTTCAGAACGAAACAGCTCTTGGTCGTATTACATTGTTAATCTACACCACTAAGGGTGAATACAGTCAAGACTTGACCACTTTGAAAAGTCAGGAACATAAAGTAGCTTATTTTGATTTTCGTAATAAACAAGGTAAACTGGGTAAGTACTCAGAACCATTGCGTGAGATTAATGAGGTTACTGTAGATACTATTAGTCCGATCAGTGGTGGGTTGAACGGAACAAGCTTTGAAGAACTGAAGAACATGGTTATCTACGGTCATCGTCGTAGACAAGTTCCAATCAGCAATTCTGACTTTACTCAATCACTTGAACGTTATGGATACGATAGTATTAAGTCCATCGACACTGTATCTGGACGTTTGTACCGGACTACTAAGGATCTTCCTATTCAAGAAAATAAACTCTTTGAAGAAGAATCCATGGTTAGGTTTAATAGTTCCATTGGTACTCACACAGGGACTATCCTGACCTCTCTGGAAGAGTTGATTGCATCTGGTAACGCTATTGATAATGGTCGTCGCGTAACTGTGACTAGAGGTTCTGTATTTGACATCACTAATCAAACTAATAGACTTCTTCCAGTACACGAAGTGGAAACCTTGGTTAATAGTAATAATCAAACCAAGATTGATACAATGGCTACTAGATCGATGGTATATACACCATTCATGTATGTCATTGACACTATGAATGATCGAGCAGCGGTTAGATGTTACCGGGTAGCAAAACCAGAAATCAAGTATCAGACCTTCCGATATGAAAACGCTAACTTAGGTATTCAAGTTGGGATCGGGTCTATTAATATCCTTTCTAGTAAAACAGGTTATACTGTAAATATCAAAACTAAATCCAGTGAAGCTTATAAAGAGCTTACTGATGACGTTGTAAGTATTCAGTTGATGTTTAAAGTAGCTAGTTCTAATACACCGGCAACTATTAAGGGTAAGCTACTTGGCAGAACTGAAGATAAAGAACGCATCTTTAGTTTTGACTTAGGTTCTAACTTTGATATTGACGATAATAACTTAATTGACCTGAAAGGGTTTAATCAGTTCGGTAAACCGGTTGATGAGATTAGAGTTGGTTTGGATGAGACAGTTAACTTTATCTTTACTTATTCTGGTGAAGGTCAAGTTCTAAAATCCACAGCAGACTTTAAGATCGATCAGTCTTTGTTTGATAGTCTTAACGTGGCTATTATCGAAACTGAATACAAGATTTCTTTTGGTAAGAGTTTACGTTCTCTTTATACACGTATCCGTCCGGTAATTGGTTCAGCTCAGTACGCTAAGTATACCGAGAATGTACCAGATGTTTACCCCGAAGATGTGTATAAAAAAGAAAACGGTAGATTGGTAATAGTGGATGGAAAAGCTGTTCTGGAACATCGCAAAGGCGAACCTAGAATGACTAATGAGAATCCACCCAAACCTATCTGGAAATATCTTGCTGGTCAAACTGTATACGATGAAGAAGGTAAACCTGTAATGCTTCATCCGCGTTTGATCAAGTATCATTGGGACTTTATTGGGTTTGACTTTAACTACCTATTGAGTCAAGATGATTATGACGCCACTTATGTTGGACTTGTAGAAGATTTCTTTGCAAACGAAGTAAACGATCAACTTGCTGGGTTTAATAAACAAGCTATTGATGAAACACGTATCTTGTTTAAACCTCGCAGTACCATGGGGTTCACCCAGATCGTTATTAACGAAGGTATTGAGAAAACTATTCGTTCAGACATTAAGCTAAGTGTCACTTATTATCTTACCGACGAAGGTATTACAGATAGCGATCTTCAAAATGTCTTGATTACTAATACACATAAAGTCGCTAACGATGAAGTACGTAAACAAACGTTCTCTCTAAGCTCCTTAATCACCGCTCTGCGTTCTCCTGACATCATAGACGTGAAAGTGGTCGCGATGGCCGGGAATGACTTTGTAGACGTCATCAGTAACGTTGACGACACCAATGGTTTTAGTATTCGCAAAGCACTTGATCAAACTTCTGATAGACTTCTGACTATTCGTGAAGATATTGAGATTGTATTCAAACGACATTTAAATAACTAAACATAAAAGTAACTCTCTACTCCCAGCTAAGGGAGTAGAGAGTTTATGTTATTTAATACTTAATAAAAGTATCGAGGTAATCTAAGAAAGTCTCAATGCTATCAACAGTGAAATCATTGTTTAACTCATTATGATCCCAATCAACAGTCCAAGGAGTTACTTTACTATCATAAGTAAAGTACTTATTAATAATCTCGTCCAGTGAGTCTGTAAGATATGGAATATATTTGTAAGGTCTTACTTCTGCCCAATTATCTTTAGTAATAGGCGAGACAAGATAAGTACTGAATGCAGCTTTCAGTCTAGCCAGAGCGCGACGTAAATAAACTTGACGTTCACGTGCATCAGTTAGTTCTGATTTATCCAATTCTGACTGAATATGTTTTACATATTCACAGATCTTGGTAACGAGCTCAATGCGAGTATCAACTAGCTTGTTGACAGCAGAAGCATCGAGATAAAGATCACGTAGCGCATCTTTAAACAACTGAACGTTTCGATCACTTTTACCAACAGTAAGTTTCAGACCAAGTTCTTTACGAACTTTACCAAATACAGCAGGATAGTTTTTACCATCACCGTTGTCATATGAAAGTAGAGTGTCTACAAAGTCTAACACACCTTTCTTACAACGTGGTTCACAGGCGAATGTATCTACATACTCACGAAACTTTTTATAGTTAGCTGTGAGAATACGTAGTTCATTAATAACCTTTACAACTTCTTCCTTAACCATCTTACACCTTCAGGGGGACAGAAAGTTGACCCAGTAGATTATTGATACGCTTTTTCACATCTGGCATTTGAGAAATAGCACGTGTGTAAGTAAGACCTTCTTCTACCCAGTTACGACCAGGATAAATAGAGTTGAGGATCTTAAGATCATCGGCTAAGAAATAAGCACCTTTGTCAGCAACGTATTTCTCTTCATTACCTGGGGTGAATGTTTCATGAGCCTTGACAATTTTCTCAATATCCTGAGTGACGTAGGCAGCGGCAATTGTCTTCATAGCTGTTAGCCATTTGACAACACTTTGTCCAACCGCTTTACAATCGTTAACGACTGTTACACACAGAGAAAGAGCTTCGTTGTATTTTGAAACTCGTTGTCCGAACTGGGCATATTCTCCAAGGATGGAGTTGTACTGCGGGTAGTTGGTTGCGATCAACTGTACGACCGAGTTACTATCTGCATCAAGAATAACTTTGAAAGACTCTAAGGCAGCTGGATCAAGAGCAATCTGGTCAGCTTGCGCCATCAATGGCACATAACTATCAGCAAGCTTTTGATAAATGTTAAGCACTTCTACGTTAACATTAGTCTTGGTGCGCTCCAATGCATTCTTAAGCTGATCTTGAGCTTGTTTAAACCCACCTTCTAAACCAAACCCTTCAATCTGAACACCAAACACTTTCTCAGCCAGATTTTGAGCAATATTGATGCAACGTTCAGGGTTTAGTGTATCAGTTACTTCGTGGTTCAAACCAGCTACAAAGTTTACAATATCGCCTTCGGTAATGTTGTTTGCTTTTGCTTTTTGTTTAAGATCACGAATAAGCTGTTGGTAGCGGTTTTTAACAACCCGAGATTTTTGCATTGACTTGTTGATTTCTTCAATAGCTTTGGGAACTTCATCAACCGCTCTGGTCATCCGAGCAATAGCGTCTTCGGCTTTTTCACCACGTTGTTTAATAATCAACATAGCTTCTTTGCCAGTTACACCTTCTGGAAGTGACTTAACGAACTCATCAAAAGAGATAGTTCCAATACCAGCTCCATTACCAAAGGTATCTTTGATAAGATTCTGAAGGCGTGGTTTAACATCTTTTTCAAAGTTCTGTACTGCTGCTGCGGTTTCTTTTTCTGTCTTGGCAAAACCAAACATGGTTTTAACTTTGACAACACACCAGTTTACTACCTGTTTGATAAAGTCAGCAATAGCCTTCATAATAGCCATGAAACCTTTCTTGAAACCTTCAATGAAAGATTCACCACCCTTACGAGCATTCATCCTATCATAGATAGGAAGGAGACCTTCCATCCCGGAGATTTTCAAGCAAGTCAAGGAATCACGATGAAGACGATTATGTTTAAAATATTCTTGAGCACTTTTGACGATAACGTTGATCGATTCTTGTCCGGTGACTTCATATACATCATCTAAAGAAATCAATGGTTCGTCGTCCGTGCTGACTTTACCAGAGGTTAGTTGAACAGTTTGTGCGTGGGGAGAAAGTTGGATAACAGATCCCAATTCAATTTCATCTTCCATTACCTTCTCCTTAGCAGAACTCTTCAACCCAGGTTTTATATTTGTCAGCAGCTTCTGTCATCAGAGCAGTAACAAGATCGGTATAAGAAGCCATCTCGGTGAGTTTCTTACCATCAGGAAGTTCTGGGGCGGTGGTGACAGGAACTTGAATAACTTCCACTTCACCAACGTTGTTCAGTGCTTTGTCAAGTACAGCAAAGAAATGAATAACTTCAGATACAACCAGAGAACCGGCTACTGGAGAAGTTTCATTCCAATAAGAAAGAACGTGGTTAAAGAAAGACTTGTAATCTTTGTTGTCGATGTTAGCTTTACACTTAAGTGCAATCAAAGCTCGAACGTAAGCGGAACGAGTTAGTTCAATTTGAAGTTTAGGATCGGTAATCCCATCGGCAATAAGAGTTTTCTTAAAGGTGACAATGTGAGCAAGATGTGACATGATTAATCCTTTTTGATAAAGTCGGTATAAAGAGCAAGACTATGTGAAACAAGTTCGGCAGTATAATGCTCAAATTCTTGTGCTTTGAAATCGGTACCTGAGCAAACCCAACCAATGTAACGTTGCAGAGCAGTACCTTCAAGAATAGGCTTATTTTCTTCAACCAATTTCTCGATTTCTTTACATTTAACCAAGAACTGCTGTTTATCAGCTGGTTTCATATTCTTGTTTTGGGAGAACTCAGTAACACACTCTCGCAATACGTTCTTGATACGACGATAGTTACTATCGTAAATGTAATCTGGAGAAAGTTTGCTAGCTAAAATGGCGTGGAAATTAAGCGTGGTGAAAAGACCCCACACACCAATACCCAATGGGTAAGATACGGCAACTGATGCAACTAGCATAAAGGTGCTAAATACTAACCCGGATACCCCCATCCCTTCAGACCCATATAGTGAAACCAAACCCACTACTAGATCTTTAGGACAACCCATTTTAATGGCATACATATCGGCCATTACTTCACTAGCACGATCAGCTGTACCAACAGATAGAGTACGACGCAAGTCGCGGTTATTAATAGCTTTATCAAAGAAGGCTTTGCGAGAATCATCGTCAGATAAAGAGTTAACTACTTTGTCATCTACCTTAGCGTCAGCTTCCAGTACTTTCAAAGTTTCTTTATAGATCTCAATTTGCTCTCTAGTACTTTCTGTACGGTTTAACATTCTGATAGCATTATTTTGCATCATCATGTCACTGACATTTCGCCATACAGTATAAAATGCTGTCCAGACGTGACCAAGTTCATGAACAATGAAACCGCTAATGGCGTTCTCGGCTGGTACTTTAAGTTTCTTTAGTTTAGCACTATCTAAAAACATTTCCACGTAGGACTGAACATATAGATCAAATTCAATCTTACTAAAATCCCCACCAATCATACCAGTCTTTTGATCCACCCAGCCCTTTAATACATCCACATTCAAACTTTTGAATGCTTGAGAGACTTTGGTGTGTTTAGCGTCAACAAAATCATCAATACCTTTGTTGTTTAATACAGCGTTGGGTGCAAGGTATCCTGCATCAATACCTAGGTTACCATCAAAACCTTGGTACTCCACCACTTTAACTTTAATACCGCTAATTTCTTTGATTAAGTTAACTAGATCATCTTGTTCACTTTTGATCCAGTCTAATGTCAATTGACCGTCCACATACTTAATCAAGGGTTTAAAAAATTCAACCAGCTTCAGGTAGCGATCCTGTTTCTGGAAATCCATAAATTCCATACCAGCCAAGGAGAAGCTTAAATCTTGCTCCTTTCTGATAAAATCGATGCCTAGCATACCTACTCCCAGGGAATAATTAATTAGCACAGGTTCTATATTTTAGAGAACCCCAATTTGACGTCATAACATTCGGGACACCCAGCAATGGAAGATAACAAAATTGTTGCGCGTGTTTGCAAACACGCCTACCTTTCCTTTAATCAATACGATTCTAATTCAGATCTCCTTACAGCTAAAATTACTGATATTTACGCTGACGGATCCCGTAAAAGTAGATTGGCTAAAATAGAAAACTATAAACGTGATTTCTATATTGTAAAACCTAAACATCGTAACTTTAAAGATAAGAAAGATTATATTGAATTATCCAAATGTGATAAGTACACTTCTAATGAAGCTAGACTTGCCACTAACATATCTAAAGTACTTTTCGGAAGACCTGATCGTTCAGCGCAACTCTATGATCTAAAATCCAATCCATATGTATTTGGATGTCAAGAAACAGTTCCAGTTGTATACAAACAAAAGTATTACGATAAGTTCCCAGACCATCAGCCACAAGAAGCTTACTCTGTTGCTGCATATGACGTGGAAACATTCATTATGCCGGATAACTCCACCGGGCCTGTTTGTATGGCTTCTACAACCTTTGAAAGCAAAGTCTATTGGTCTGGACTGCGTTCTATATTCAAAGGTCAATCAGATGAAGTAATACTTAAAACCCTTAAGGAGTATGAAGAGAAGTATCTAAAGGAATATATCGAAAAACATAATGTTAAAATCTGTTATGTTTTAGAAGACACCCCAGGAATGGTTGTTTACAACAACATCCAGTTCTGGCATAGAGAAGGTCCCGATTTCATTGTATCTTGGAACGCTGGGTTTGATATGAAAGCTAACCAAGACGCGCTCTTAAATGAAAACTTTAATCTGAAAGAAGTTTATTCAGATCCCTCTATACCAGGTGTATATAAAGATTATTTCTTCTTCCCAGGTCGAGAGTTCAAACGTAAAGTAGATGGTTCCCAAACCCCTCTTGATAACCATGAGAAGTTCCCTGTAGTTCAAGCTCCAGCTAAATGGCAGTGGTTTGACGGAATGTCCTTCTACGCTATTAAACGAGCTCCTCAAGGTAAACGTGAGTCTTACTCTCTGCAAGCTACCGCTGAGCATGAGAAAGTGGAAGGTAAACTCTATACGGATATTGGTGGACATCTACAAGCTGGTTCTGCTGAATGGCACAAGTGGATGCTTCTTAATGAACCATATCTCTATGCAATGTACAACATTCGAGATAACTGGGTAATTGAAGACATCAACCGAGTAACTAATGATTACTCTTTGTCTTTGCCTTCCCTGGTAACATCTTCAGAGCTCAAATCGTATCAATCTCAACCAAGTATGATTTCTGATAAACTCTCTTTCATAGCACTTGAAAACGGTTATGTATGGGGAACAGTTGGAAGACAGAAAGATGATGAGTTTAAGTCTATTAAACCTGATCTTCGAGATTGGATCGCTCTACTTCACGCAGAACTTAACGAAGAGAATGGTAAAACAATTTATGCCGGATTACCGTCATGGAAGAGTAAAGGAAGACACTCTGTAGATGACATAGATGTAAGCGCGGCGTATCCATCGACGACGATTGCGTTGAATGTTTCTAACAAAACAACTAGATTGGAGGTTTGTCAGATAGAAGGTCTTGATAGAATGGATTATCGTAAAGTGGGTATCAACTACGCATCTAGCCCTCAAGCGAACGCCGTAGAGTTATGTAACGTAATTTACGGAATGCCAACCATCTCTGATATTTCTACTTTCTACACCAACACTGTTAAGCCATTTATCGAAAAAGAAAAAGAAGCAGCATGATAACTCTACCTACCCAACTGGGTAGGTAGAGTTTACTTTATGTTATTTAACTATAGCACTCTTGATTATTTCTTCAGTTGCACCTCTAGGGTATTGAGAAGCTTCCTCCTGAGTGACATATTTCCACATGCAACCGCGATACTTCCTATTCTTTCTCGCAGCAGGTGAAACGTAAGCTTGTCCAAAGCCATGCGCGATGACCTCAGTAGCACCGTATAGACAGAACTGATATCCAGCATTAGGTCCATCTACAAGCGTTACTAGGATAGGTTTAACTTTAGGATCGGAGAGTTTAGTGTTACTTTTCATAAACTCTATAAATCCTTCCGGGACACCTAATTGGTAATTTTCGGCTTCCTCTTTAGTGATAACTTTCCAAGTACAGCCGTGGATTGCTCTGAATTTACCCTCCGATTGTTCCCTAGCCAAGCTTCTGCTTAAACCAATGGATTCAAAAGCGGCTGTTCCGGCAAGAACAAACTGTTGACCTTTATAAGGACCTTCCATCACTACGGTGGCGAGGTACGGTATGGTATTAGGGTCATTTAAACCAGATAGTTGAGAACCTATTTCTACAGCGTGAGCGTTATTCTCAGCTTTAGTCATCCATTCTAGGTTAGTGAAGTCATTATTCTCTTTAACCCCGTCCTTGTGGTTGGCCTCTAGTTTCCAATAAGGAATGTCTTTAAGGTGTTCGTACTTAGGAATGAATGTGGTAACAATGACCCTATGTGTTTGAAACATTCGGTACTTGTTATTACCCATATTAACATTCTTTTCTTTATACCCTTCATCATGTTTAGTACGAGCAAGACTCCAGACACCATCTTTGAGTTGGTAATAGTTACCTTTAGTATCGATTACGTACTTATCAATGATGTAATGAATATCCGCTCTACCATCCCAATACTCCAGATAGTCATAAGCAACAAACTCAGGATCTTTTTCAAGTTGTTCTTGAATGTAATCATATCTCTTTTGAACACGATCTTCATAATCTTTCAATTCAAGAGAAAGACCAAGTATTTCAGTTAATGTTTTAATAGACATCTTTATTTATCCTTTACCATTATTTAACACCACGATGCAAGTCACCAATATCGTCAGGTTCTAACCACTCCCAATATACCTCATTGAAAACATGGTAAGGTCCGTGACAAGCTCTATGCACTTGAGATGCAGTAAACCCTGATTTTTCTATTTCTGATTTACCTAACAAATAGAACGACTCTCCTTTATAATGTCCAGATTGATAAGTACCTTTAACCGGTTTAACCCTAGGATCACTTAGTTCCTTGTTTTGTTCTAGGTACTCCATGTAACCTTCTGGAACCCCGATTCTATATTCCAATTTTTCATCGTCAGTGATGTATCTCCACGTACATCCAGAAACGGCGTTAAGATCTCCGTTGATACATTTTAACACGGATCCGCGATTGATATTGTAATTGGAAAACATCGCATTACCTAGGATTTGGAAACTTTGTCCTTTAAAAGGTCCTGGTAGTACAATTGTTCCCAATACTGGTTTAATACCAAATGCTTCTGGATCTTGTTCCTTTTTCAGTTGTGTATTATCTTCCTTTGAAATCCACCTGGTGGTTGAAAGTCTGGGTTCTGAAGTACCAATTG
>OERN01000105.1_pt1 | contig 27775 bp, 14 predicted proteins | sample 1540061 | NCBI WGS metagenome assembly OERN01 (sample SAMEA3891241, study PRJEB23780) | metagenome | biome: terrestrial biome; feature: animal house; material: water of meat washing | place: Italy | collected 2015-05-12 | reverse complement strand
CCCTGTTACACCACCCGCTGGGAGGACCTGCCGGTGGCGAGGTAAAAGCCACAGAAGGTTGAAACAGTCTATTCAAAGCTCGCTGGACAAGTAAATTTTGGACGGGGAATTTTTTTCCAAACGAGGAACTGATACAACAGAGAGCGCCAACTTTCGCAAGAGTCAGTTACCTTTTGAGAAAGGTGAGAGTTAAAATTTCCTCCACGGCCAATTAACCACATATGACCATTCCAGCCCAGATAACACTATGTTATTGCAGAAGTTCTGATGTTAGGCATACGGTTAGGCATATTGAAATTTTCTGAATTGGCGATTTTTATTTTAAATCAATAAATTAACTATCCAGTTCAACCTCCCCCAGCCCACCAAACGTTTGGAAAGGGCCACCTCGCAAGAGGTGGCCCTTTTTATTTGTCCATGTCCATGTTGTTTACCGATATCAAACTGGTTGGATTTTTTCCAATATCCCCCTTGAACTGGCCTTTGGCAAAAAAAATCAGGCGCATCACCGCGCAGGCTTTATCATCAGGTTGCCATCCCGGTACTAGCCGGACTCACAGCCGCACAGTGGCATGTCGTGGCCCAATATTGAGTAAATTGATGTTGGCCGCTGCATTTTAATGCACTTACAATATGCGCCCAATTCTGTTGGATTCCTTCTGATGCTCCGCCAATGTGATCGTCTATTCCTGTTTCTCCTGCTACTGCTCTGGGGCGTGGCGGCGCACGCCATTACCAGTCTGAATGAAGACGAGTTTGATCTGTCTGAGCGCGCCTGGCTGTCATCACACCAGGAGCTGGTCATCGGCATGCCGATGATGGGTGACCCTCCATACAGCTATAAGGATGCAGATCAACGCTTTACCGGCCCAGTCCCCGACATTGCGCAGCAGATTGCCAGAACGCTCGGGTTGACCCTGCGCTACAAGGTTTACCCCTCCTACGTGGATGCGCTGACCGGGCTTGACCACGGCGCAATCGACATACTGGTGAACGACCAGCCAAGCGAACAATGGCGATCCAATATTGTCTCCCTCCCGTTTTTGCTCTCCATGCCGCGCGGCGTGCTGCTCAACAATGGCAAAACGAAGTTGTCACGACAGGATGCCCATGGTTTGCACTGGGTCTGTGTCACGGGAGTCAATGCTTGCAGTGAATTGAAAAAACTGGGATTTCCCCGTGTGACCGAGGCAGAGAGTCGCAGCGAAGCAGCGTTTATGCTCAAAAAGCGCATGGCTGACGCCTATCTTGCCGACATGCCGTCACTGGTGATGGTGAAAGATCAGCACCCCAAGGCTGGCTTCACCATTGCCACTCCGGAATGGGTAAGCGGCACGTCTCTCTCCATCAATATGCACAAGAGCGACCCGGCACTGGTCAGCCTGGTGAGCAAGGCATTCAACGAGATACCGGTTGAAGATCGTCGTCATATGCTGGCAGCTACCACGACTAGCCAACATGCGGACTCAGGAGCGGTGAAGTCTGTGCAGTTTACCCCTGAGGAGCAGGAGTGGCTCAACCAGCATCCTGAGCTGACTTACGGCGTCTCTCCGGACTGGACCTCCATGAGCGAATTCAATTACCGGGGCAGGCTGGTCGGTTATGTGGCGGACCTGATGGCGCTGATGCAGCAAGTCTCCGGGCTGAAGTTCTCTCTGGTTCGCACCAATAGCTGGGGTGAAACCCAGAATATGCTGAAGCTGCGGCAGATCGATTTTATTCCGGCCATCTCCCCCAACCACGACCGCGGCCAGTTTGCGCTGTTCACCCCCGGCTATCTGTTTGTCGATCGGGTCGTTATTGCCCCCAAACGCAGTGCCGATATCACCGATCTCTCACTGCTGCGAGGGAAACGGGTCGGCATGGTGCATGGCTCGCTGGATAAAGATCTACTGACCCACATCGGCGCCCATCCGGTAGAGGTCAACAATGACAACCGCTTGCTGGAGCTGCTGGACACGGGCGATGCCGACTACGTGATGGTCACCCTGCCATCCATCAACAAGCGGGTGAGCGAACGCTATCAGGTGGTCTATGCCGGCAAAGACTTGCGCCTGCCGGTCGCCATGGCCACGCGCAAAGATCCCATGCTGCAGCGGATCCTCACCAAGGTGCTCTATTCGATACCGCCGGAGGAGCTCAATAAAGTGGAGAGACGCTGGCTCTCCATGAGCGTGCAGACCGGCATCAATAACGAAACAGTGCTGTTCTGGTTCGTAATGAGCGGCGCAACTGCCACCCTGCTGTTTACCCTGTTCTGGGCCTGGAACCGCACCCTGAAACGGGAGATCGTGCAGCGACAACGGGCCGAGAAGACGCTCAATGAACAGTTGGTGTTCGTCCAGACCCTGCTCGACTCCCTGCCCAATATGGTGGCGCTGCGGGATCGCGATCATCGCCTGACCCTCAGCAACCGGGCATACCGCGAGCTGTTTGTCGGTGATGGGGAAGAAGGTGATCGCTGGGGCTATATGACCGAGGACGAGCGGCAACAGATGCTGCGCGAGGAGCGTGCGGTCTGGGAAACCGGCGAGATCTTCCAAGGATCGGGTTATACCCAGCGCGAGGGGGATGTTCCCCTTCACGTGGTCTACGTCAAGTTGCCCTATCGCGCAGCAGACGGCGCGATTCAGGGGGTGCTGACGGTATTGACCGATGTCAGTGCCCTCAAGGCCGCCGAAAACAAGGTGCGGGAAGTGGAGGGCAGGCTGCGGGACATCACCGACAGCATGCCGGGTCTGGTTTATCAATATCTCTGGCAAGGGGCCGGCAAGGGGAAATTCCTCTATCTGTCCCAAGGAGCCAGCGACATTCTCGGGATGACCCACCAAGAGTTGATGGCAGCCGAGTCTGGCGGCGTGATCCTCGGCTTGAACGATGAGGCTATGGCAACCTTTATCGATAAGGTGGCCAAACATGCGCAAACCCTTGAGCCGCTCGATATGGAGGTGCTGGTGCCCTCTGTTCAGGGGGAGCGCTATATCCAGATCCGCGGCAACTTTGTGGCGCAACAGGGCCATGATCGCCTGCTCAACGGCGTGGTGCAGGACATCACCGCCATCAAGCAACAGGAGCATGAGCTGCGTGAGGCGCGCGCCGCGGCCGAGCAGGCGATGCAGGCTCGCAGCCTTTTTCTGGCCACCATGAGCCATGAGCTGAGAACCCCCATCTCGGGCATGCACGGCATGCTGGAGCTGCTGCGCATGAGCGAGCTCAATGATGACCAGCGCTATCTGCTGCGCAATGTGGAGAGCTCGGCCAACCACCTGCTCTATCTGGTCAACGATATCCTCGACTTTTCCAAAATCGAGGCGGGTCAGCTGCACCTCAATCGCCAATCCTGCCGTCTGCAACCTGTGGTGTGCGATGTGATCCGCGGCCATGCCGCACTGGCCTACAGCAAGGGGCTGAAGGTCACGCTCCAGTGGGAGGATCAACTCCCCGACCTGGCCGATATCGATCCGGTCAGAGTGGGCCAGGTGGTTTCCAATCTGCTCAACAATGCGGTGAAGTTCACCGAGCAGGGCGCCATTTCGATCCAGGTCAGCTGTCACGACCAGCAGCTGGTTATCGCGGTGACGGATACCGGCATCGGCATCGCCGAAGAGAAGCAAGCGCTGCTCTTTACCCCGTTCGAGCAGGTGGAATCCGATATCAATCGCCGCTTTGGTGGCACCGGTCTGGGCCTGGCCATCTGTGATCAGCTGGTGAAGAAGATGGGCGGCACCCTGACGGTCAAGAGCCAGCTCGGTGAAGGGGCCTGTTTCCGCTTCAGCATCCCGCTGCTCAATGGCCTGTGGGAGCCACCCGCACTGGCGGGCAGCGAATGGTGGTGGCTGGGTAGCGATGCCGCCTTGCAGGCCACCATGGCACGGCTCGGCGCCCGGTTGAGCCCCCTCGATATCCACCAGCTCACCGCCGATCTCGACGGCCTGCTGTTGGCGGAAGAGGCCGCGCTGGAGTCCAGCATGGGGAGCGATTGGCACACCTTGCTGCAGTCCGGCACCCTCAAGGGGGTCATCCTCTCCCCCCGCGAAGCGTTGCGGGGACGCATGGGCTCGGAGAACTGGTGGCGCCTCGGCCAATCCCCCCTCTATCCGGATCTGTTGCTCGAAAGCTGCCGCGAGCTGATCACCGGGCGAGCCGTGACCACCCATGCCGCCAGCATCGAAAAACTGGGCGGGCGGGTGCTGGTCGCCGATGACCATCTGGTCAATCGCGCCCTGCTGACCCGTCAGCTGGCGATTCTGGGGGTGGAGTGCGAGGTAGTGGAAGATGGCGAGAAGGCGTTGCGCGCCTGGCAAACCCGGGATTTCGCCCTGCTGATCACCGACTGCCACATGCCGCACATGGATGGCTACACCCTGACCCGCCACCTGCGGGAACAAGGGGAGCAGGCCCCCATCATCGGCGTCACCGCCGATACCTCGGAGGAGGCGGCAGCCAATATGACGGCAGCCGGCATGAACGGCATGCTGTGCAAACCCTATTCGCTGGAGTCACTGCGCCAGATGCTGCTGCGGTGGTTGCCCGCGACTACGATCACAGAGAGAGTGCCCGCACGACAGGCCATCAATCTCGACATGATCGGTCGCTGGCAAGATCTGTTTGGCGATGAAGGGATTGCCAAAAGCATGGCAAGGGAGTATCTGGCCTCCAACCGGAAAGATTGCCACGCTATGATGAGCGCGCTCTCCTCCGATGATAGCCAGGAGCTGGTGGAGATCGCCCACCGCATCAAAGGGGCAGCCAGAATGGTCGGGGAGCTCTCCCTGGCCGAGCAGGCGGCGCAACTGGAATCGGCGGCCCGCCTCAAACAGTTGAGCGAGCTCGCGCTGCTGACACAGAGAGTGGAAGAACAGATGAACAATATTGAACGTGAAATGGGATTGTGGCTCGATGAGTAGAACGGCAGACGAGTTGGTCATCATGGTGGTCGAGGATCACGGGTTTCAACGCAAGACCCTGATGCACCAGATCCGGGCGCTCGGTTATCAGCAACTGCTGGAGGCCGCAGACGGCATCGAAGCCCTGGCGCTGTGCCAGAGCCACACTGTCGACATCCTGTTCTGCGATCTGCGGATGCCCGGCATGGATGGCATGGCGCTGCTGCGCCGCCTCTCGCTGGGTGGCTTTCGGGGCGGCATCATCCTCTCCAGCGCGCTGGAAGATGACGTGGTGGAGGCCGTGCTGCGCATGAGCGCGGCCTATGGTCTCCATGTGCTGGGTCGCATCGAGAAACCCTCCAGCCCGCAGCGGCTGCGCCAGTTGATCGACTCCTGGGCACCCAAGTCGGCCCCCTCGGGCAAGGACGATGGCCTCGTCCTCTCGGTGGACGAGCTCAAACGCGCCCTCGACAACGACCAGTTGCTGCCCTGGTATCAACCCAAGGTCGGCTTTGCGTCCGGCCAGTGGGTGGGGATGGAGGCGCTGGCCCGCTGGCAGCATCCGGAATATGGGCTGATCTCCCCCGGCATGTTTATCCCGCTGGCGGAAAACAACGGCCTTATCGACCAGCTGACCGATGTCATCATCAACAAGTCGCTGCAGGATTGCCATCTGTGGGGCCAGACCGGCCTCTCCCTCAATCTGTCGATGAACCTCTCCACCACCTCGCTGATTGAGGGAGATCTCTGCCACTTCCTGATCAACCAGTGCCAGCGCTGGGGCGTCAATCCCGAGCTGATCACCCTGGAGGTGACCGAAAGCTCGTTTGTCGAGGATATCGGCAAGGCACTGGAGGTGCTGACCCGGCTGCGGATGCACGGCTTTGGCCTCTCCATCGATGACTTCGGTACCGGCTACTCCTCGATGCAGCAGCTGGCGCTGCTGCCGTTTACCGAGCTCAAACTTGATCGCTCGTTTGTCGATCGCTGCTATGCCGACCCCTCCCGTCTGGCCATCATCGAATCGAGCATCGAGCTGGCCCGCAAGCTGGGGCTGAAATCAGTCGCCGAAGGGGTGGAAGATGTGCAGACCTGGCAACTGCTGGCCAAGCTGGGGTGCGATATCTGTCAGGGCTTCTTCACCGCCCGCCCGATGCCGCGCAGCGAACTGCAGCACTGGCACCAGATCTGGCAAGCCCGACTGCCGACCCTGATATCCGGCTGATCTCCTGCGACCAACCCTTCGGGCCAACAGGGCGCCGATCGGCAACGTGAATGGCCGCCTTGGAAAAGGTGGCCATTTTCTTTGTGTCGGGCTCGCCACTCACGCATGCCCGCCCCCTATCCACCAACCTTTTATCCAACCGAGTGCCCCCCCTTTGCTCTGCATTCGCCGCATGCCTTGAGTCACCATTTATGCAAAATAAGTTGCATCACAAATGGTGCTACTGACGGATAACACCTATCGCGAGCGAGAGCAGCCTCTCTTCTACCAGACGCATAAACTGACAATAAGACAATGAATCTCCTGCTTTAACAGGAATAGTTCTCAACGATGTGCCGTGCCGATGAGGTAGACAAGACAACCTGAAATCGTTTTCCCTTTTGAACAATAAGCTGTCTAAAATCAAATAAAGTTGTAAATAATCTTTGTTATGGTGAGCGTATAGCAAGCGGCCTCCCTGTCGCTTCCCCTGCTGGCTCCGCCAGATGCAGCATTTTCTGCGCCTTGAAAGCGAGTTTATGACGCCATGATCACCATCACCCTCGATGGGGCTCAGTTGACGGTTGACCCGACCAGAACCCTGCTCCAGATAGCCAAACAGCACCAGACTGATATCCCCTCCCTGTGCGGTGACAACACCAGCGGCCCCAAGACCCCCTGCGACCTCTGCGTGGTCGAGATTGCCGGTCTCGGCATCCGGCGCGCCTGCGAGACGCGCCCCGAGGCAGGGATGGTGATCACGACCCAAAGCGATGCCCTGCGCGCGCACCGCCAGCAGGCGCTCGGCCGCATCCTCGCAGATCACTACGCCGATTGCGAAGCCCCCTGCCAGCGCGCCTGTCCGGCCGGGGTGGACATTCAATCCTATCTGCATCACATCGCCATGGGGGAGCACGAGGCAGCGATGGCCGTCATCAAACAGACCCTGCCTATGCCCCTCTCCATTGGCCGGGTCTGCCCCGCTTTTTGTGAAGCGGAGTGCCGCCGCGCGCTGGTGGATGAGCCGCTGGCCATTCGTCAGCTCAAGCGCCATGCCGCCGATCTCGATCTGGCCGAGGTTGCCCCCTATCAACCGGCAAAGAAGCCCGCCAAGGGCAAGCGGGTTGCCATTATCGGCAGCGGCCCGGGCGGCCTGACCTGCGGTTACTATCTGGGTTACGAGGGGTTCGAGGTCGATCTGTTCGAGGCGATGCCCGAAGCGGGTGGCTGGCTGCGCTACGGCATCCCCGAATACCGGCTGCCCAAGGCGATCCTCGATCAGGAGATCGCGCTGATGTGCCAGAGTGGCATGCGGATCCACACCAGGCAGCGACTGGGCCACCAGATCACCCTCTCGGCGCTGTGCCGCGACTATGATGCGGTCTGTCTGGCGGTTGGCGCTTCCAAGGCGGTGCCGATGGATTACCCGGGCAGCACCCTGGCCGGTTGTTATCTCGGGGTCGATTACCTCAAGGATCGGATGCTGGCCAAGCGGCTCACCACCGGCAAGAGGGTTGCGGTGATCGGGGGTGGTAATACCGCGATCGACTGCGCCCGCACGGCGGTCAGGCTGGGCGCTGAAACCACCCTTATCTATCGCCGCACCCGCGCCGAGATGCCCGCCGAAGCGTACGAGATCGACGAGGCGGAGCACGAAGGGGTGCGCTTTTTGATGCTCACCAATCCGGTGGAGAATCTGGCCGATGAGGCTGGTCGCGTCTGTCAGGTGCGCCTCGAGAAGATGGCCCTCGGCGAGCCGGACGCCTCCGGTCGCCGCCGCCCGGAGCCCACCGGCGAGTACCTCATTGAAGAGTTTGATACCGTGATTGCGGCAGTGTCGCAGCAGCCGGATCTCAGCTTTATGGAAGGGGAGCCCCTCACCCTCCCCTTCACCCGCTGGCAGACTTTAGAGTCCCACCCCGAGACCATGCACAGCGGCCACGGCAACCTGTTCGCCATCGGCGATCTGCGCCGCGGGCCCGCCACCGCCATCGAGGCGGTCGCCGATGGTCGCAAGGCCGCGCTGGCCATCGATCAGTTCCTCCACGGTGACATGATCGATCCGGTTCGCCCCTTCAACGCCTGCAAGGCTCCCACACTCAAGCAGGTCGATCCCGCCCAGTTTGCTCACCTGAAAAAAGTCGCCCGCACCATCATGCCCCATCTGGCAGAGCAGGATCGCGAGGGCAGCTTTGCCGAGGTGGAGCGTGGTTTGAGTGATGCCGATGCCCGCAGCGAAGCCAGCCGCTGCCTCGAGTGCGGCTGTCAGGCCAACACCGATTGTGCACTGCGCGACTACGCCACCGAATACAAGGTCGAGCAGAGCGCTCTCGACACCAGCCAGTGCCAGAAGTTTGCAGTGGATAACAGCAGCGAATTTATCGTCTTTGATGCCAACCGCTGCATCGGCTGCGGCCAGTGCGTGCAGACCTGTGGTGAGCAAGCGGTGCAGGGGGTGCTGCGCTTTGCCAAGAACAGCGATGGCACCCTCTCGAACCGGCCGCAGTTCGACACGGGACTCTCGATGGGCGACTCCCACTGCGTGCAGTGCGGCGCCTGCGTACAGGTCTGCCCCACCGGCGCCCTGGTGGATGCCCGCGACAAGTCGCAGGGGCGCACCGAACTGCTCACGCCGGTCAATACCATCTGCACCTACTGCGGGGTCGGCTGCGGTGTCACCCTCTACGTCGATGAGGCGCGCAACCGCATCCGCTATGTGGAGGGGAATCGCAACTCGCCGGTCAATCAGGGGCTGCTCTGCGTCAAGGGGCGCTTCGGCTTTGACTTTATCCAGAGCGAGGAGCGCCTCACCACCCCGCTTATCCGCAAGGATGGCGAGCTGGTGCCCGCCAGCTGGCAGGAGGCCATCGCCCTGGTCGCCGAGCGTTTCACCGCCCTGCGCCAGCGCTATGGCAGCGATGCGCTGGCGGGTTTCTCGTCGGCCAAAACCACCAACGAAGAGAACTACCTGTTCCAGAAGTTCATGCGCCGGGAGCTTGGCACCAACAACGTGGATCACTGCGCGCGGCTCTGCCACGCCTCCACCGTCACCGGGCTGGAGGCGTCACTCGGCAGCGGCGCCATGACCAACGACATCCCGAGCATTGATCACTCGGATCTCATCTTCATCATCGGCTCCGACACCTCGGCGGCCCACCCCATCATCGGCTCCCATATCAAGCGGGCCGTCACCACGGGCAAGGCGCGGCTGGTAGTGGCCGATCCCAAGCGGATCGAGATGGCCGACCATGCCAGCCTCTATCTGGCCCACCGCCCCGGCACCGACGTGATGCTGCTCAACGGCCTGATGCAGCAGATCATCCAGCACGGCTGGCACGACAAGGCCTATATCGCCGCACGAGTAGAAGGGTTCGAGGCGCTGCAAGCGGAGGTGCTCTCCCCCGCCTATGCACCGGACAAGGTAGCCCTCGTCACCGGCGTACCGGCCGAGCAGGTGATCGAGCTCGCGCGCCTTATCGGCACCGCCGAGCGCACCGCCGTCTACTACTCCATGGGGATCACCCAGCACACCACCGGCCACGACAACGTGCGGGCCATCGCCAACCTGCAACTGCTGTGCGGCAACATCGGCATCGAAGGGGGCGGCATCAACCCGCTGCGGGGCCAATCCAACGTGCAGGGCGCCTGTGACATGGGGGCGCTGCCCAACTGCCTGCCCGGCTATCAGAAGGTGGCCAACCCCGAGGTACATGCCCGTTTCGCAGCCGCCTGGCAGCAGCCTGACTTGCCGCGCACACCCGGCCTCACCCTCACCGAAACCATAGATGCCGCCTGTGCGGGCAGCATCAAGGGGCTCTATGTGATGGGGGAAAACCCGGTGCTGAGCGATCCGGATCAGCACCACGTCATCGAGGGGCTCAAGCAGCTGGAGTTTCTGGTGGTGCAGGATATCTTCCTCTCGGAAACTGCCCAGCTGGCCGATGTGGTGCTCCCCTCCTGCTCCTTTGCCGAGAAGAGCGGCCACTTCACCAACACCGAGCGGCGGGTGCAGCGCATCTCCCCCGCCCTCAAGGCACCGGGTGAGGCGCGGGAGGATTGGTGGATCATCCAGCAGATCGCCAACGCCATGGGCGGCGACTGGCGCTATCAACACCCGCAGGAGATCACCGCCGAGATCTGCCGGGTCACCCCGCAATACGCCGGCATCCAGTGGGACAAGGTGGGAGCACAAGGGCTGCAGTGGCCCTGCAACGATGCGGCGCCCGAAGGCACTCGCCTGCTCCACGGCAAGCAGTTCACCCGTGGCAAGGGGGAGATGGTCGCCACCCCGTTCCGCTATGCCGCCGAACTGCCCGACGAGACCTATCCCATCGTGCTCACTACCGGCCGCCTGCTGGAGCAGTTCCACACCGGCACCATGACCCGCAAGACCAAGGGGCTCGACAAGCTGGCTGGCCCGCGGGTGATGATGAGCGTGGTGGATGCGCAGCGGTTGGGCATCAGCAACAGCGAGCGGGTGAAGGTCACCAGCCGCCGCGGCCATATCGAACTGCCCGCCTTCGTCACCAAGCGGATGCAACCGGGTGTAGTCTTTATCCCGTTCCACTTCGCCGAAGCCCCGGCCAACCGGCTCACCATCAATGCCACCGACCCCCACGCCAAGATCCCCGAGTTCAAGGTAGCTGCGGTGCGCATCGACAAGCTGACCAGCCAACACACCTCGACACCACAGCCAGAGATGGAGATAGCCTGACCGGAGATCAGGTAACACGCAGGATAATCCGCAATAAAAAGAGCCACCCGACGGGTGGCTCTTTGCGTTCACCAATACCACAAGCCAGATCATTATCAGCCCCCGGACGCCACTGTCAGGGTCATACCGATACTCATGCGGTCACCTCTGGCGAGTAGCCGCAAACCGGGGTGACCGGCCAGGTGGTGGGCATTGGCGGCGTGACTCTGGGGCTCCAGACAGACGAAGCCACTCCCCTCATCGGGCTGATAGAGCATCAGGAAGGCACACTCGCTTGAAACCAGCAGCCGCTGCTGGCGGGCAGGATGGTCAAGCTCGGCCTGACCGCGCCAGCCGCCATAACAGTGGTTGAGCCACCCTTGCGGGCGAGCCCACTGACGAAAGTCGTGGTGGGGCGCCAGCCTGCTCGACCAGTCGATCGGCAGATGATCTGCTCCCTCTTGCCAGACGCCGCTCGCCAGAAAACGGATGCGGGTCTGCTCGTCGCGCCAGAAGAAGGGGTGAAAACCCGCGCCGTAGAGACAGGGGCTCTCCCCGAGATGGGTCAGGCTGATCCGCGCCACCAGGCTCGCACCATGCAGCCGATAGTCTATCTCCGCAAGATAGTGAAAAGGGCCGCATTGGCTGGTCAACTGCAACGTCACCGAACTGGTAGAACCCGCCACCCACTGCCATGACTGCAACCAGCCATCGCCATGCAGGAAGAAGTCGGGATCAACCAGACTTTCTGGCAAGCGATGCTCCTCCCCCCACAACTCAAAACGGTTGCCTGCGACCCGGTTGGCCAGCGGCAACATGGGAAACAGCGCGCTCTGGCCGGGATGCCAGGGCTGCGCCGGGTCAGTGCCGCGCAACAGCGGGCGCCCCTGCTCATCCTCCAGCCCCAGCAGACAGGCCCCTTGTGTTGAAACCCGCATCCGAAGATGCGGGTTGCCCAATGTGTAAACCGTCATGCCGAGGCGCTCGCCTTGGTCGGCGTCAGTTCGACCTTGCCCTGGGCCAGTTGGGCTTCCAGTGCCTCCAGCGTCACCCCTTTGGTCTCGGGCACCTTGCGATAGATAAAGATGAGACCGGCAAAACAGATAAGGCCATAGAGCAGGAAGCTGCCCGCAGCCCCCAACCCGGCATTGAGCAGCGGGAAGGTGTAGGTCAGCACGAAGCAGGCGATCCAGAGCGCCAGCGTACCGGCCGACATCGCCAGCCCACGCACCCGATTCGGGAAGATCTCCGAGAGCAGCACCCAGGTGACCGGCGCCAGGGTCAAGGCATAGATGGCGATGGCCGCCAATACCAGCAGCAACACTGGCAGCCCCAGTACGCCTGTGGCGTAGGCCGCCGCCATCATGCCGTAGATAATGGTCAGTCCCGCCGAGCCAATCAGCATCAGCTTGCGGCGGCCAATCTTGTCCACCATGGGCAGCGCGATCAGGGTAAACAGCAAGTTGATAAGACCGGTGGCGACGATGGATTTGAGGGTGCTGTTGATGTCAAACCCGGCGGAGGCAAAGATCTCCTGCGCATAGTTGAAGATCACGTTGATGCCGCACCACTGCTGGAACACTGCCAGTACAATCCCGATGATGAGGATCGGCCGCACCGAGGGTTTGCCCAGCTCCGCCAGCGAGACCTTGTGGGTCTCGCCCACCAGAGTCTGGCGGATATCGGCCAGGGTCTGCTTGGCATAGGCATCCCCGCCAATCTTGCCGAGCATGCGGGAGGCTTTCTCATACTGACCATCTTTGGCCAACCAGCGCGGCGACTCCGGCACGAAGAACATCAACACCAGAAACGCCAACGCAGGTACCAGTTCGGCACCGAACATCCAGCGCCAGCCGGACTGTCCATTCCAGGTCGCCAGAATATCGGCCTGAGTCGCATTGCTCGCCACCGGATCGGCGATCATCAGGTTCACCAGCTGAGCCGCCAGTACCCCGATGACGATGGTGAGCTGGTTGATGGCCACGAACTTGCCGCGCTTGTTGGCCGGGCTGATCTCGGCGATGTACATGGGCGAGAGCGCAGAGGCCAGACCGATGCCGATCCCGCCGATGATGCGATAAACCACAAACAGATCGAAGTTGCTGGCCGCAGCCGTGCCCCACGCCGAGATGGTGAAGAGGATGGCGGCCAGGATCAGCGGCTTCTTGCGACCAAAGCGGTCGGCTGACCAGCCGGAGATGGCGGCCCCCAGCACGCAGCCCACCAGCGCCGAGCTCATGGCCCAGCCGGACTGGGCCGGATCCGTGATGGCGAAATAGGCCTCATAGAAGGGCTTGGCCCCGCCAATCACGACCCAGTCATAACCAAACAGCAGGCCACCGCAGGCGGCCACCAAACAGATCATCCAGATGTAGCTCATATTGAGCCCATTCGTATCCAATTGATTTTTCGTGCGTTCCATGACTCATCCTTTCTATCTTGTCGATTGTAGGGTGCAGTGGCGCCCCTCACCGTGGCGGGGCGCCGGTTTTTGTTATGAGAGTTATGAGTGGAGTGACAGCTCGCGGCAGATCAGGGCAAAGAGGTGTCCCTTGTCGTGAGCCGGGTTAAGGGTGAGCAGCTCTCGCAAGGTCTGTTCACAACCATCCCGCTGACCCAGCCCTAACAGACCGAGTGCTCTGACCAGCAGACAGTGCTGGCGATGTTTGTGCTGCGGGTCGTCATCCAGCACGATGAGATCCGGCAGTGAGACGGCGAAGAAGTCCGCCTCGACCGACTCGCCCATCGCCTGCTCGGCCCAGCCGACCATCCCTTCAAAGAGACGCTGCGCCTCCGCAACCCGACCAAGACGTGCCAGCGCCATACCCTGATAGAAGAGATAATCCACCGGCTGATCGTTGTAGTAGCGGCTGGCCCCCAGCGACCCCTGACCCAGACAGGCCAGTTGCAGGCACTGGGCCGCCAGACTCTGGTTGTCACAGGCCAGATGGCAGAGCGCCAACAGGTAGTGGATATCGTTGTCGGTCTGCCCAACCAGTCGTCCCTCCCCCAGATTGAGGGGGTAGTGCAACGCCTGTTGCAGCAACGGAATAGCCTGCTCGTGGCGTCCCTGAATCATCAACGCCAACGCCCGGCGTTGCTGATTGATGAGGTACTGACCGGTCACCTTACCCTCGCCCCCCTCCCAGGGGTGGAATTCGCGCAGCCGCAAGATCTCTGCCGCCGCCTCCAGCTGGCCGGTGATGTGATAGAGACTGAGCAGTTCAGCGGTCAGGTCGTCGCGCTTGAGGACCACCTCACGATGCGCCTCCAGCAGCGCCAGCCGCTCGTTTGGCGCCATGGCGCAGCGCTTGTGCAGCTGATCCAGTTCAAACAGCAGACGGGCATCATCCGGCTTGAGGGAAAAGGCCCGGCTCAGACACTGCTCGGCCGCCACCGGATCGTCGCTCTTGTTGAAGTGATAGATGCCAAGGTTGCGCCATGCCGGGGCAAACCCGGGCGCCTGCTCGCACACCTGCTGCCACAGGGCAATGGCTTGCGGGTAGCTGCGCTTGCTGTAGTGGAAGCAGCCCAGCAGGTAGCTGGCAAACCAGCTGTGGGGCAGTTGCGCCAGCATGGCCACCTCGCCAAGGGTATTGGGGAAGCGCACCTTGCGGCCAAAGGCCTGCTCGGCCCGTTGCAGCAGGGCATCCTGCGCCTCACCTTCCGGCAACAATGCAGCCTGGAACAGCAGCGGCAGGGTCTCCTCCACCGGCAGTGTTGAGAGCAGTTGCTGCGCCAGCTCGGGGCGTCCCAATGCCAGCAGATCGCTTGCTAGGAAGCAGAGATTCACCCCGCGCCCGTTGCACAGGGTGCGCAGCGCCTCGAGATCGGTCGGCTGCTCGCTTGCCAGCCAGCGCAGGAAGGCCAGCTGATAGTGAAGTGGATAACGAACGCGCTGCTCGTCGATATAGGCGATGGCCGCCTCCTGCTCACCAGACTCCAGCAGCGCCAACCCTTTGAGGGCGATAGCGCCGTAGTGGGTGCCGTTGACGGCGAGGCTGCGCTCGACAAATTGCAGCGCTTGCGAGGCATCGCGGCGCACCATGGCGATACGGGCCAGCCCGAGGAAGCCGCTGTCGCGGCAGTTACCGCTCCAGGTCGCCTTGTAGAAGTCATCGAAGGCGGCATCGAACTGCCCCAAACGTTCCTCGATGTGGCCACGCAGCAAGCTCGCCTTGCCACACTGGGGGTTCTTGTTGAGGCGATGGGCACGGACCAGCGCCTGATTGACGTAGGCCAGCGCCTGCTCATAGTTGGCGCGGTTGTACTCCAGCGTTGCCAGCGCCAGGTTGCAGCGATAGTCGCCGCCATCCAGCTCCAGTGCCCGCAGGTAGTAATCAAAGGGCGAACGGCTGGCGTGCAGATACTGCTCAAGATGCTGGCCGATGAAGTAGAGCTCGTCGACCGAGTCGAGATTAACGGCGGGCTCCGGCGCGGTGGCAGGGTCAGGCAGGGCTTCGCCTGCGGGCTGATGCTCGAGATAGCTCAGGATCGGCTGGCCCTGCTCATCCAGCAGACGTACCTGCAAGCGTCCCTCGCTGGTGATGGCCTGCGGCTCAAGCCAGGCCTGACCCGGCTGCAGATCCAGAGGCTGCGTAAACAGTACTCCGCTCTCGTCACTTACCTCGAACTGGGCCCCGCAAAGCGGCGCCACCGCATAGACCCCGCAGACGAGGCCGTCATCGCTGCGCTCCAGCTTGATGGCGGCGCGGGTGTTGGCATTTTGCAGGGTGCCGAGGGTGTTGTAGGGCAGGAAGTTCTGCACAAACACCTTCTCCTCCCCCGCATCCAGCCAGGTAAAGTCAGGCTGGTTGTCGGTATAGACCCCGGTCATCAGCTCGATGTAGGGGCCGTTGTCATCGGTCAGGTTGCGATCCCAGGCCAGACCGAAGTCACAGTTGCCCCAGCTCCACTGCTTCTTGCCCGGCGAAACGTGGTGATCCGCCACGTGCAACAGGCCGCCCTGCTCGTCATGGCAGTAGGCACCGACGAAGTCGTAGTCAGACTTGTCCGCCATATAGGAGGTGGGTACCGGAATATTGCGGTAACGGGAGATATCGACCCCGGCGGAGTAGTCCACCTTGTAGTAGGTGCCGCGGGCGATGGGGAAGGCACTGACGTCGCGCTTGCCGTGGTCATAGACGGCGGTCACATCGGGCGGGAAGACGCTCTGGTGGGCATCGCCCCCTTTCACCGCCGGGTTGGACCACCAGAGGAAGTGGCGCGGCGTGTCGTTGCCGTTGAACACCTTGCCAGTGATCTCGATGAGCGCCTTGTCGGGATAGAGGGTAAACCCCGCCATCACCTGCAGACCGCGCATCGGCTCCACCTCGCCGAGCCAGACGGTCTTGGCGCCGCCCTCCCGCTCCGTAATGGTGAAGTCCACCGGCATGAAAGTGGTGGGTCTGTGGTGCTGCGGCCAGTTGAACTCGATGCCGCCGGAAATCCAGGGCCCCACCAGCCCCACCAGCGCCGGTTTGATCACCTCGTTGTAATAGACGAAGTCGCGATTCATCACCTTGTCGTAGGCACGGTGGATACGGCCACCCAACTCCGGCAGCAGCATCACCTTGATAAAGTCGTTCTCCAGCCAGACCGCCTGATAGGACTTCATCTGCTTCTGGCCGGTGAGGGTGTCGATCACCCCATAGGGATAGACAGCCCCCGAGGAGCCCTGATAGACCCGCTTCTCGAGAAACATGGGGTTGGGATCTTCGGCGCCTACCTCGTAGGTCGGCAGTGAGATGGTCTCTACCCAGACCTTGACATCAGCTCTCATTAATCTCGCCTCACTCAACATTTGTTAGTAAAGTTTTCAGTGAGACCAGATTAGAATGGTTAAACCTGCATTAATTGCTGAAAGATCACGCAATACAGTAAGCGGAGTTTAGTGAAGCGATGAGCATAGGGTTGAACAACCAGAAGGTCCGCCACCACAACAAGCAGGTGCTGCTTGCCCTGCTCTATCAGTTAAAAGAGGCGAGCAAGTCCACCCTGGCGCGCCACTGCGAGCTCTCCATTCCGGCGGTCAGCAAGATCCTTGACGAGTTGGTGGCCGATGGCGCCATCAGCCACAGCGATCAGAACCTCTCCCAGCGCGGCATCAATGGCGGCAGCTACCGCATTGCCAGCGGCCAGGGGGCCATTCTTTGCCTCAATATCAGCCCCACCCATCTGGAGAGCATCCTGGTGGATAACCTGATCACCCCACTGGGTGAGTTCAGCGACCAGAAGATTGCCCCACAAACCCCCGATGAGCTGCTGCACCTGATTGAAGCGCACTACTACCAGCACAAGCGCCGCCACAAGGGACTGGCGATCCGGCTGGCCTTGGCGGTACACGGTCAGGTCAACCCGGCGACCGGGGTATCGCAAACCATGCCGCAAGCCCCTTGGCACGCGCCAGTTGAGCTCAAGTACCTGCTGGAGGAGCGGCTGGGTTGCGAGGTGATGGTGGATAACGACTGCATCATGCTGGCGCTGGCCCAGAAGTGGCAGGACCGGGAAGGGAACGGGGATTTTTGCGTCATCAACGTCGATTACGGTATCGGCTCGGCCTTTATCATCAACGACCAGATCTACCGGGGCGCCCTGTTTGGCAGCGGCCAGATAGGCCACACCATCATCAATCCGGACGGCAGCGCCTGTGCATGCGGCCGCTATGGCTGCCTGGAGACAGTCGCCTCGCTGTTTGCCATCAAGAAACGGGCCCGGGTCTTTCTCAAACAACAAGCCAGTGCCGACAACCCGGCGCAGACTGGTGTAGAGCTGGATACCGCCCAACTGCTCACGCTCTACCATCAGGGGGATGCCATGATCCGCGCCCTGGTGGACGAAGGGGCCCGCGCCATTGGCCTGAGCCTCTACAACTTCCTCAATATCCTCAACATCAACCGCATCTGGCTCTATGGCCGCAGCTGCCACTTTGGTGAAACCTGGCTGCAAACGATCGTCAGTCAGACCGGCGCCAACCCGTTCGACTGCAGCGATGCGGTCAACGCCACCCATATCCGTTTCGGCCAGCTCAGCCGCGCCCAGCAGGTGATGGGGATTGGCTATCTCTATGTGGAGCGAGCCTTGGCAAAAGCCATGTAAAAAGGGCAGGTTTCACAAATGAAACCTGCCCTCACGATCTGGTGCCGATAAGGGGAATCGAACTCCTGACCTTCGCATTACGAATGCGCTGCTCTACCAACTGAGCTATACCGGCTTGTTGCTCTCCACATTCATAAAAAATGACCGGCAAGTCAATTGAGCCAGCTCGATTTTATGAGTTGGCTCATGGTGTTAGAGCCCGATTTACAGATCGACAAACTCGGGGATATGGGCACGGCCGCGGCTTTCGAGAAATTCGAGCAGGGCGCGGGGGGAGCGCACCAGGATCCGCTCTTGCGGGAAGCCCGCTTCGGTCACCAGACGGTGGCAATGGTCAAAATCGCCAAGAGTAAATGCCACGTGGGAATCGGAGCCGAAGGTGAGATAGGCCCCCAGATCTCGCGCGGCTTCGACTATGGCACGGCAGTTGCCTTCGCTCCCCGGACGGGAATGAATGAAGGAGGAGTTGTTGATCTCCAGCGCTACCCGATAGTCAGCTGCCGCCTTGACCACCGCCTGAATGTCGATGGGAAATGCGGGGTTGCCCGGGTGGCTGATCATGTCGACCCGGCCGCTCTTGATGGCGTTGATCATCGCCTGGGTGTGGGTAGCCTGATCGCAGGGAGGGAATACCTGCTCATGAAAGCCCGCCATGATCATGTCGAGGCGCGACTCATAGCGCTCGGGAAAATCGATCTCCCCCTCCAGGTTTTTGATGTTGGCCTCGATACCCCGCAGGATCCCTACCCCATCCACCACTCTTGGCAATATCGGCAAGTTGGCAAAGTGCCAGACATGAGGGGCATCGGCCATCTCGGGGCCATGATCCGTGGTGGCGAACAGCTTGATCCCCTTGGCCCTGGCTATCGGCAGATAGTCGTGGATGGTGCTGTAGGCATGGGTGCTGGCAATGGTGTGAGTGTGGGTATCGACCGGGTACTTCATCTTCTCTCCCCTCATATTTTGAAAGGGCAGCATAGCAAAGAGCGGCAGCTTGGGCCACGCCAGTGCTTGCCACACTTTGTCACAAAATACCGCGAAGCTGACATAGTCTGAGGGGCTCTGGCTGGCATACTGCCCCCGTCGATACATGCCTGAACTCGCATCGACAGTTTGCCGTCAGGATGACGCGAACTCACTTTCCCCACCGTCGCGCCCTGCGGCGGTTTTTTTTGCCTGCAAACCGCAAACCGGTAACAGACGCGCAAAAAAAGGCCCAACTAGCATGGTGCAGGTTGGGCGAGACTTAATGTTTAATTGCAGTGGCATAGATATAGAGTCCTGCTTTTTGACTAAGTTCCGCCCACTTTGCTTTTTTCATCGAAAAACATTCCGCTAACACTCATTCACATTCTCTTGACACTTCACGTTATGAAACGTACTTTTTAAACATTCGTTTAAGTGAGGTGTCCAGTGAGTAAAATCGATACCAAAAACCGTATTCTCGACGCCGCTGAAGTGCTGTTTGCCGAGCGGGGATTCGCCGATACCTCTTTGCGTCTGATCACCAGCGAGGCCGACGTCAATCTGGCGTCGGTGAACTATCACTTCGGCTCCAAGAAGGAGCTGATCCAGGCGGTGCTCGACCGCTATCTGAGCCTGTTTATGCCCGATCTCGATGCCCGCCTGCGGGTACTGATGGAGCAGGAGCAGCTGACCCTGCTGCAACTGTTTGAAAGTTTTGTCGAGCCGCTGATGAAGCTATCGGCGGTGCGGGCCAACGGCCCGGCCATCTTCATGCAGCTGCTGGGGCGCGGCTATATCGACAGCCAGGGCCACCTGCGCCGCTTTATCACCGCCCACTATGGCCCCATTTTGCAGCGGATCACCCAGGCCATCTCCAAGGCCAATCCGGCCCTGTCGCCAGCGGATCTCTTCTGGCGCCTGCACTTCACCCTGGGCACCGTCGTATTCACCATGGCCTCTGCCGATGCGCTGCGCGACATCGCCCTGGCCGACTTTGGCCAGCAGCTCGATGTGGAAGGGCTGGTGCGCAACGTTATTCCTTATCTGGCGTCCGGAGTCGGGGCGCCCGTGGAGTCGACCAGGCTCTCCCTGGCCGTGTAACAACCAACAATAAATCAACGGAAACAGTGAAATAGAAGGAACTTCGGTATGATCACATTGCTTGTCCTGCTGGTGCTGGCGATAGCCGTTGTGCTCGGCGTACCCTCCATCCGTAAAAAGGTGGTAACCCGTCCGGTGTTCGGCATCTTCAAAAAGATATTGCCGCCCTTGTCAGCTACCGAGCGGGAGGCCATGGAAGCCGGCTCCGTCTGGTGGGATGGCGAGTTGTTTCGCGGCAACCCCGACTGGAAAAAACTGCACGGCTACGGCAAGGCCGAGCTGACCGCAGAGGAGCAGGCCTTTATCGACAATCAGGTCGAAACCCTGCTCGCCATGGTTGATGACTTCAAGATCGTCAACGAAACCAAAGACCTGCCGGAGCCGGTGTGGGACTATCTGAAGAAGGAAGGCTTCTTCTCCCTGATCATCCCGAAATCCTATGGCGGCCGCGAGTTCTCGGCGATTGCCAACTCCACCATCGTCACCCGCATTGCCACCAAGAGCCTGAGCGTGGCGGTCACCGTCATGGTGCCGAACTCCCTCGGCCCGGGCGAGCTGCTGATGCACTACGGCACCCAGGCCCAGAAAGATTTCTGGCTGCCGGGGCTGGCCAATGGCAAAGAGGTGCCCTGCTTCGCCCTGACCGGGCCGGAAGCGGGCTCCGATGCGGGCGCCATTCCTGACAAGGGGATCGTCTGCAAAGGGATGCACAAGGGTGAAGAGGTGCTGGGTATTCGCCTCAACTGGAACAAGCGCTACATCACCCTGGCGCCCCGCGCTACCGTGCTGGGGCTGGCGTTCAAACTCTATGACCCGGAAAAACTGCTGGGTGACAAGGAAGAGCTCGGCATCACCTGCGCGCTCATCCCCACCAGCCACCCGGGCGTGCGCGTCGGCGATCGCCACTACCCCATGGGTCTGGCGTTCCTGAACGGCCCGACCTTCGGCAAGGATGTGTTCATTCCGCTCGACTGGATCATCGGCGGCCCGGATTACGCCGGTCGCGGCTGGCGCATGCTGGTGGAGTGCCTCTCCGCCGGTCGCGGCATCTCGCTGCCTGCCCTTGGCACCGCTTGCGGTCACATGGCGAGCCGCACCGTGGGCGCCTACTCCTACGTGCGCAAGCAGTTCGGCATGTCCATCGGCAAGTTTGAAGGGGTGCAAGAGGCGCTGGCTCGCATCGGCGGCCTCACCTATCAGCTGGAAGGGGCCCGTCGCATGACCGCCGGTTCGCTGGATTTGGGTCAGGCACCGGCCATCGTCACCGCGATTTCCAAGTACCACATGACCGAAATGGCGCGCCAGATCATGGATGACTCCATGGACATCCACGCCGGTCGTGCCATCCAGCTGGGCCCGAAAAACTACACCGGCTACGCCTACATGGGTATTCCGGTCGCCATCACGGTGGAAGGGGCCAACATCCTGACCCGCAACCTGATGATCTTCGGGCAAGGGGCTACCCGCTGCCACCCGTACGTGTTTGCCGAGCTGGAAGCGGCGGCCGATACCGACGTGGAGCGCGGTCTCGAGAAGTTTGACGCCCTGCTGATGAAACACATCGCCTTTGGCGCCGGCAACTTCTTCGGTTCCCTGTTCCAGGGGCTGACCCTGGGCCAGTTCAACAGTGCGCCGGTGGCAGGTGAAACCGCCCGCTACTACAAGCAGCTCTCCCGCATGAGTAAAGGGCTGGCCCTGTGCGCCGACGTCTCCATGCTGATGCTGGGTGGCGATCTCAAGCGCAAGGAGATGATCTCCGCCCGTCTGGGTGACGTGCTGAGCCACCTCTACCTGGCCTCCGCCACCCTCAAGCACTACGAGGATCAGGGCCGCATGGTCTCCGATCTGCCGTTCGTGCAGTACGCGGTGGAGCGCAACCTCTACCTGATTGGCAAGGCGTTCGAGGGCTTCTTCCAGAACTTCCCGAACAAGGTGGTGGGTGCCGTACTCAAGCGCGTGGTGTTCCCGTTCGGCGTCGGTTACAAGATGCCGGCCGACGATCGCTGCCACGCCATCTGTCTGGCCATGATGAAGCCGGGCGAGTTCCGCGACCGTCTGACCGCCCTCTGCTATGTGGGCAAAGACGAGGCGGATCCGGTCGGTCTGATGGAGCGTGCCTTCCAGGCCATGGTCGCCGTGCAGCCCTACGAGAAGAAGCTGGTGCAGGCCCAGAAAGAGGGCAAACTGCCCCGCAAACTGGCGCTGCCGGAGCTGGTTGCCGCCGCGCTGGCCGGTTCCATCCTGAGCAAGGACGAAGCGGACAAACTGCTGGCCGCCGATGCCCTGCGCTACGAAGCGATTCAGGTAGACAACTTCGCCCCGGGCGAGCTGGAAGGCTTCTCCCAGCAAGCAAACAAGCAGCCAAACAAGGTCGAGCACGCCGCCTGATCCCTTGGCAAACCAGTACCAAACCGGCCCTCGTGGCCGGTTTTTTTGTTTGTTAACCATGCATTTACAAGCCGGGAGAATTCCAGTTAAATGCTTGAGTCCCTGTTGCAGGGGCTTTGGAAGCAAGGCCAGCGGAATGGCCGATAACAACAACTCAGGAAGAGTGAATGAACCTCGCCAAAACGGCGATCGAACGCCCCATCTGGGTGGCGGTCTCGATCGTGCTGATTTTCCTGCTGGGCCTGCTCAGCATCCGGGGACTGCCGATCCAGCTGTTCCCCGACATCGACCGTCCACACCTCAACATCTCGGTGAGCTGGCGTTCAGCCTCGCCCCAGGAGATGGAGTCGGAGATCACCGACCCCATCGAGCAGGAGATGCAGGGGGTGCAGGGGCTCAAGAGCCTTGTCAGCAACAGCTATCCCGGCTTTACCGAAATCGACATGGAGTTTGCCCTCGGCACCGACATGCAGCGGGCCCAGCTCGATGTGATTTCGCGACTGAACCGGGTCTCGGGATTGCCGGACAAGATCGGCGGCCCCTACGTCAACAACTACAGCAGCAACGATACCCTCACCTTCTTCTTCATCCAGCAGCTGCCCGGCGCCAAAGGGGTGATCGATGATCATCAGGCGTTGATCGAGGCGCGGGTCAAACCCGAGCTGGAGCGCATCGAAGGGGTCTCGACGGTCGCAGTCGAGGGGATCAACGAGCGCCAGATCCAGATCCGCTTCGACCCCTATCGCGCCGCCGAGCTGGGGGTGGAGATCCCGGTGCTGGCCAGCCGGGCCACCACCGGCTGGGACGTGTCGGCCGGTACCCTCGACATCGGTCGCTGGGAGTACAAGCTGCGCTTCGCCGGTCGCTACGATGTCGAGACGCTGGGGGACAAGGTGGTGGACTGGCGCAATGGCCTGCCCATCTATCTGCGGGATGTGGCGGAAGTAAGGGTGGCCAGGGAAGAGAACCCGGTGCTGCGGATCCAGAACGGCAATACCGCCATCGCCGCCCAGATCTTCAAGGAGAGCGGCGCCAATGCCCTGGCCTCCCTTGAGGCGATCAAGGCCCGGGTGAACGAGCTCAACCGCGAGGTGCTGGAGCCGGTCGGGCTGCACATGGAGCAGTCGTTCGATGCCTCCCTCTACATCAATCGCGCCGTCAGCATGGTCACTGCCAACCTGGGGCTCGGGGTGCTGCTCTCCTGCGCCATCCTCTGGCTCTTCCTGCGCCAGCTCAAGGCGACCCTGATGATTGCCCTCGCCATCCCCATCAGCATCATGCTCACCTTCTGCCTGCTCAAGGTGATGGATCGCACCCTCAACATCATCTCGCTGGCGGGCATCGCCTTTGCCGTCGGCATGGTGCTCGACGCCGCCATCGTGGTGCTGGAGAGCATCTACCGGCGCCACGAGCGGGGGGATTTGAGCAAGGCGGAGGCGGCGCTCGAAGGTACCCGTCAGGTGTGGACGGCGCTGGTCGCCTCCACCCTCACCACGGTCGCCATCTTCCTGCCGGTGCTGCTGCTCAACGATGTGGAGGGTCAGCTGTTTGCCGATCTGGCGCTGACCATCGCCTGCGCCGTGACGGTCTCCATGCTGGTCGCCGTCATCGTGCTGCCCGCGGTGGCGGCGCGCTGGATGGGGCGTGAAACGCTGACCGATCCCTATGAGTCGCTGTGGCAGCGCACTACCCGTCATGTGATCCGCTGGACCTCGACCTCACGCCAGCGCTGGACGGTCATCACCCTGATGATGAGTCTGCCGGCACTGGCCACCTGGGCGCTGCTGCCCAAGATGGACTATCTGCCGGACGTGAAACGGGACGCGGTGGATGTCTGGATGAACTTCACCCCCGGGGTCAATCTCAAGGCCCAGCGCGAAGAGGTGATCGATACCCTGATCGCCCGCCTCGCCCCCTACATGAAGGGGGAGAAAGAGCCTGCCCTCAAGAACTACTACATCTTGCGCTACCCGGGGGGCGCCCAGATTGGCGTGCGCCCCAAAGACGAAAACCGCATCAAGGAGCTGGAGAGCCTGTTGATGAAACAGCTGCTGGTGGGTATTCCCGACACCCGGGTGTTCGGCGGTCAGGGGTCGCTGTTTGGCGGCTTTGACAGCGAGAACGGCGTCTCCCTGCTGCTGCAGGGGGGCAACCTGCCCGAGCTCTATCAGGCGGCCCGTGCCAGCATGGGGATCCTCAGCAAGGACCTGCCGGGAGCACAGATCCGGCCCGAGCCGAGTCTCGACTTCACCGCCCCCGAGCTCAAACTGGTGCCGCAAGATCGGCGTCTCGCCGAAGTGGGTTGGGATCGCACGCCCCTGCCCACCATCATCCAGACCTTTGGCGACGGCTTGCGGGTTGGCGAGTATTTCGACGGCGAGGATCGGCTCGACATCATGCTGATGGGGCAGAGCTCCGCCAATCCGGACGAACTGAAGGCAGTGCCGCTGGCCACCCCCTCCGGGCGCATCGTTCCCCTTGGCGAGCTGCTGCGGGTGGAGCACGACATGGGCCCGGCCAGCATCTTCCGGGCCGATGGGCGGCGCAGCATCATCCTGCAGATAGCCCCCCCGGCGGGCATGACCATGGAGCAGGTGATCGACACCCTGAAAAACCGCAGTTTTGCCGCCATCCGCCCCCTGCTGCCCGCTGGTGGCGAGCTGCGCATTGCCGGCAATGCCGACAGCCTGCAACAGGCGCTCGACAATCTGGGGACCATCTTCCTGTTTGCCGTGGTGATCCTGCTGGTGCTGCTGTGGGGGGTGTTTGCCTCCCTCAAGGATGCCCTGCTGGTGCTGCTCACCCTGCCCCTTGCCTCGGTTGGCGGCGTGCTGGCGCTGCAACTGAGCGGGCTGCTGGTGCCGCTGCCGATGGATCTGCTCACCATCATCGGCTTTGTCATCCTGCTGGGACTGGTGGTCAACAACGCCATCCTGCTGGTGCATCAGACCCGCACCGCCGAGCGGGACGGCATGAGCCGTCAGCTGGCGGTGGCCGATGCCCTGCAAAGCCGGATGCGTCCCATCGCCATGACCAGTCTCACCAGCATCTTCGGCATGCTGCCGCTGATGCTGAGCCCGAGCGAGGGGAGCGAAATTTACCGCGGGCTCGCCACCGTCATTGTCGGCGGCATGAGCTGCAGCACCCTGTTTACCCTGATCCTGTTGCCTGCCTTCCTGCGTCTCGGGGAGCAGGTGGCGATCCCACAACCCCTGCGCCAGCGGGCCTGAGCAAGGAGCTCATCGATGACACATATGATTACCCGAATGTTGGCTGGCGCTGTGCTGATTGCAGGCAGTGCGCTACCGGTATTGGCCGATCAGGGCAAGATGGTGACCCTGGCGGATGTGACCCAAGGGGATGCGGCCGCCAATATCTGGGTCAGCGGCACGGTGGCGAGTCGCCAGCAGGCGGCGCTCAGCGCCGAAGTGAGCGGCCGGGTGGAGTGGATCGCCGAATTTGGCAGCCGGGTCAAAAAAGGGGATGAGCTGCTGCGCCTCGACAGCGCGGCACTGCGCCTCTCGCTGGAGCAGGCTCGCGCCGAGCAGGCGAAATGGCAGAGCAACTTGCGCTTCGCCCGCGCCGAATCCCAACGGATCACCCGGCTGCACCAGCAAAAGAGCGCCTCCCAAAGCCAGTACGACAAGGCCAGTTATGATGTGGAGCAGGCCGCGCTGGCCGAGCGACTGGCCGCCATACAGGTGAACCAGATTGAAGAACAGCTGCGCCGCAGCCACATCTATGCCCCGTTCGACGGGGTGGTGAACAACCACTTCATCCAGCCCGGCGAGCATGTGGACGCGGGCGAGCAGGCGCTGGAGCTGGTCAACCCGGATCAGCCGGATATCCGCCTGCAGGCCCCCATTCTCTGGGCCCAGCAGCTGGCGCCGCAAACCCGGCTGCGGGTGGAGGGGGAGCAGCTGAGCGGTCACGGCGTCTATTACCAGCGAGCCGCCAGCGCCGATCCCAAGTCGCGCCTCATCGAGCTGCGCCTCAAACCGGAAGCGGGCACCTTCATCATCGGCTCGCCGGTGCGGGTTGCCCTGCCACTGGGGGATCAGCAGAGCATGCTGCTGCCCCGGGACGCCCTGGTGCTCGGCACCGATGGCAGCGTGGTCTATCAGGTGGCGCGAAGCGGCAAGGCGCTCAAGGTGAATCGGGTGCCGGTCACCGTGCTGTTTGGCGACAGCCAGCAGGTGGCGGTGAGCGGCGCCCTCAAGCAGGGGGATCGGGTGGTGGTGCGCGGTGCAGGCAGCCTGCAGGATGGCGACACCATAGAATTGTTCAAGGGGTAGCCACGCCCGACGCAGGCTGGCCAATCTTTGCCCGCTTGACCCGGGACATACAGCCAAACGGGCCACAGTTTGCTATCTTGGCGGCCATCACTCGCGTTTAGAGCAATCAACACCCATGAGCATTATTTTGGGCATCGATCCGGGTTCGCGGATCACCGGATACGGGGTTATCCGGGTCGTGGGCGGCAAGGCCGAATACTTGGGCTCTGGCTGCATCCGCACCGATTGCGGCGAGCTGCCGGAGCGCCTCAAGCAGGTCTATGACGGGGTATGCGAGATCATCACCCAGTTCAAACCCACCGAGTTTGCCATCGAGCGGGTCTTTATGGCCCGCAACGCCGACTCGGCCCTGAAACTGGGGCAGGCCCGGGGCAGCGCCATCGTCGCCGCGGTCAACGCCTATCTGCCGGTGAGCGAATACTCCGCCACCCAGATCAAGCAGGCGGTGGTCGGCACCGGCGGCGCCGCCAAGGAGCAGGTGCAGCATATGGTGACCCATCTGCTGAAACTCTCCGCCACCCCGCAGGCGGATGCAGCAGATGCCCTCGGCGTCGCGCTCTGCCACCTGCACACCCGCCAGAGCCTGATCAAGATGGCCGGCCGCGCCAGCAGCTCGGTACGTGGCCGCTATCGCTGAGCCCTTATGTCGTCCACGACTCATCTCGGTATCGCTAAATAAAAAAACCGCCCCGGATCTCCGGGGCGGTTTTGTTTTGGGCGCGGAATAGAGAGCAATCCGGAGAGCAAGGTCATGCCGCCAGCTCCATCAAAAGTTGCAATCGAGCGACACGTGCGCCGACGTGACGAGCAACTCGATTATCATCGTAAACCCGTACCGTATTGCCATCAGACACAACGCCAAAGAGGCTTATAAATCACACTCTTGGCAATAGATACTTGCTTTCAATTAGTCGTGTCCGCAAACAATACAACCTCGAGTTACAAACTGATATGAATCACGCCAAGGAAGAATTAGATATGGAAAAAATCGGACTTTCCGCTATCGCCCTTCTGCTATGTGGTTGTTCTGCTGCTGGCGTCGTAAAAAGCAACGACCCTTGGCAAAATCTGGCCCAAGCAGATGTGCTGATTGAACATGGGCGGGCAACCGCTGCAGAAAAACTTATCGTCGAAGCCAGAAACC
>OERN01000097.1_pt1 | contig 28706 bp, 26 predicted proteins | sample 1540061 | NCBI WGS metagenome assembly OERN01 (sample SAMEA3891241, study PRJEB23780) | metagenome | biome: terrestrial biome; feature: animal house; material: water of meat washing | place: Italy | collected 2015-05-12 | reverse complement strand
CCAATGCCGAACAGCTGGCGATCCGTGAGGTGAACACCGGCGTGCTGGTGGCCAATGGGGGCCAGTTGCGTCAATGGTTGTCTCGTCTCGACAACAAGAATGCCCAGGGTGAGTTCTATCTGACGGATGTGATCGCCATGGCTCACGGCGATAATTGCCCGATTGCCGCCGTGCATCCAGAGCGTGCCGCTGAAGTTGAAGGGGCCAACAATCGGGTGCAATTGGCCCAACTTGAGCGCAGCTATCAGCAGATGCAGGCCGAGAAACTGATGATTGCTGGTGCAACCATGATCGACCCCGCACGCTTTGATTTGCGTGGGGTTTTGGAAATTGGTGAAGAGGTTGTTATTGATGCAAACGTCATCATTGAGGGCAAGGTGACTCTCGGCAATCACGTTCGTATCGGAGCCGGTTGCGTACTGAAAGATTGTGTCATTGGCGATCACACCGAGGTGAAACCCTACTCGGTTATCGAGGGTGCACAGGTGGCAGATCAGTGCTCAGTGGGTCCGTTTACCCGCTTGCGTCCGGGGGCGGTTCTGGAGCAGGATGCGCACGTTGGCAACTTCGTCGAGATGAAGAAGGCCCGTCTGGGGGTTGGTTCCAAGTGCGGTCATCTGACCTATCTGGGTGATGCCGAGATCGGAGCCGGGGTGAATATCGGTGCCGGTACCATCACCTGCAACTACGACGGGGTCAACAAATTCCAGACCATCATCGAGGACGATGTGTTCGTCGGTTCTGATACCCAACTGGTAGCGCCTGTTCGCATCGGCAAAGGGGCCACCCTGGGTGCCGGCTCTACTATTACCAAGGACGTGGGTGAACATGAACTCGTGATTACCCGGGTACCCCAGCGCCACATCAAGAACTGGGCTCGTCCGGTCAAGAAAACTGATAAGTGATATCAGTATGAAGGCGACCCATGAACAAGCGAATTATCAAGCTCGCAGATGCGAGCCACAGTCTGTTTTCCCGCTTTGTCGATTTGGTGGGAATTTCAGTCTCAATGGTGCTGCTCTCGCGGCACTTCGGTTTGTTTCATGGATTGGACGAGATGTCTCTGACCACGCTGGGCATGGTGGTCTTCTTTCTGGTTTCCCAGAATACCGGGCTTTATTGCAGCCGGGTTCGTAAATATTTGGCGCAGTCTCTGCTGCGCCTCATCTTCTCCTGGTTGGTAACAGCGACCCTGCTCTACCTGCTGGTCTATCTGGTTCCCCTCTTCAAACCTTACCACCCTTTCCCGCTGGAGCTGGCTGTGCTCTGGCTTGCCATGGCCTGCCTTATTTCCACCGGTTATCGGGTGCTGTACCGGCTGGTGACCCTCTGGTTCAGTCGCTCTTCCTGTTGCCGCCGCGTAGCCATTATCGGGGTCACGCCTGCCGGGTTGGCATTGGAGAAATCCCTGTGGGAGAGTCCGCGTCACGATATCCAGATGCTCGGATTTTTCGATGCCCGCAGCGAAGAGCGCTTCGGTTACCCGACTCGCAGTCCTCTGTTGGGTGATGTCGACGAGCTTCTTGAGCTGGCCCGCAAAGGGCTGGTCGACGAAGTCTATCTGGCGCTGCCCCTGACTGCCCGGGAGCGCATCAATCACTACCTCTACGAACTTTCCGACACTACGGTCGATACCTATCTGGTACCTGATTTCTACGAGTATGGCCTGACCGTATCCCACATCGATCGGGTCGGCGATATCTATACCTTCAGCTTTTTCGATTCCCCGTTTGAAGGGGGGGCCGCCCTGCTCAAACGCATTGAAGATCTGGTTCTGGGCTCACTTATTTTGCTGCTCATCTCTCCGGTCATGGCGCTGGTGGCACTCGGGGTGCGTCTCTCTTCACCCGGACCTGTACTCTTCAAGCAGGATCGCTACGGTTTGGGGGGAAAACGGATACAGGTATGGAAATTCCGCTCCATGCGCGTCATGGAGAATGATGCCGTGGTGACTCAGGCTACCAGAGGCGATCCCAGAGTGACGCCATTCGGTGCATTCTTGCGTCGCACCTCGCTGGATGAGTTGCCACAATTTTTCAATGTAATTCAGGGCTCCATGTCGATCGTGGGACCGCGGCCCCATGCCGTGGCGCACAATGAGCAGTATCGTTCTCTGGTTGATCGCTACATGCTTCGCCACAAGGTAAAACCGGGGATTACGGGATTGGCCCAGATAAATGGATTTCGTGGCGAAACCGACACCCTCGACAAGATGGAGATGCGGGTCAAGTTCGATCTCAAGTACATCCAGTACTGGTCACTCTGGCTGGATTTAAAAATCATTTTCCTGACTGTATTCAAGGGGTTTGTCGGTGCGTCAGCTTACTAGCCTCGTTTGCGCCGGAGTGCTGCTCTCCCCCTCTCTTTCAGTCCGTGCCGAGGTTTCTCCCGTATCCCATCAGGGGCCGCTTGGTCTGGAGATCCAGACCGAGGTGGAGAGCCGTTACGGCCACGACAGCAACCTATTGTGGCAGCGCGACAGTAGTCAGGCGATAGGCTCCGATTTCGTCGGGATCACCCCGGAATTTCGCATGGTGGGCGAACGCGGTCTGGATCGCTATCAGTTCAGCTATCTGGGTGACTATCGTCGCTATGACAGCAGTCATGCCGATGACTATGCCGATCACCAATTCCAGTTTGACGGCAGCTGGCGTTTCTCCCTGCGCAACGCCTTCAAGCTGATGTACCAGTATCGGCTGGGCCATGAGGCGCGTGGCGAGGGGCTGACCGAAGGCTTTATGTTGCGGGGAGATACTTCTCCCTGTCCCAGCGACGCTGATGAGAAGGAAGGTCGTGCGCTCTGTGGTGATGCCACATTTGGCAGGTTTCAGATAAATGAGCCGCTGCGCTTCAAACGCAGCGAAGTGGGTGGCCGTTACAGTTACGGCGCTCCCGATGCCAGAGGCAAGCTGGAGCTGGCGCTCTCCCACAAGGATCTGGGCTATCTCGACAAGCACCTCTACCAGCATGACTTTGAACGCTATATGGCCGAGCAGGAGTGGCAGGAGAACACCGCTATTGTCGAGCTGTTCGATCAGGTGAGTCATGTCAGCCGTTTTCGTTACACCCTGCAGACCAATCTGCGACGCTACCCGGCCAATCCGCACAAGGATTCCGACGAGTTTTTTCTTATCACCGGGGTGATGAGCCAGCTGACTGGCAAGACCCGGATCGATGCCAATATCGGCGGGATCTACAAGCGTTTCGTCAATGATCCGCAGGCGGAGAGTTTCAAAGGGCTGAACTGGGATCTGCGTCTGGAGTGGCAACCGCTCGATTACAGCAAGCTTGCGCTGATCTCCAGCCGCACCATTCGTGATCCGGGTGGTGACGGCGGCTATGTCAGCAGCCAGCTATATGGCGCCGAGTGGCAGCACCACTGGTCACCCGGAGTGGCAACCACGCTCTCTTATCACGATATCCGGGATGATTATCACCAGTCGGTGGTCTGTGGTAACGACAACCGCCACCGTCAGGACGACATCCATCGCTGGGGCATGGGCATCAGCTACGACATTCGTCCCTCCGTCAATCTGGGGCTCCACTACCAGCAGGCCGACTCCGGTTCCAGCTTTGCCGGGCAGCCCATCGACATCGGCGGCAAGTGCTATGGCCGTGCCCTCGGTTACGACAAACAACAGCTTTCTCTTTCACTCAAGGTAGCCATTTAACATGAACAAAAGCGTGATGGTGCTTCTGCTTGGCTGGTTGTTCAGCCTGTCGGTCTGGGCTGGCCAGAGCCCGCAAGGCAACGATTCCGCCTACCGGCTGGCTCCGGGGGACGAGGTCGAAATCCGGGTGTATGGCGAGCCGGATCTGTCGATGAAGTTCAAGGTTGATACCAGTGGCCAGGTCAATTACCCCTATCTGGGTCAGGTGCTGCTGATGGGCCACACCACCACTGAGGTGGCCGAGCTGCTGACCAGAGGGCTCAAGCACGGCGTGCTGCTTGACCCCATGGTGACGGTCAACGTGACCACTTTTCGTCAGGTGTTTGTAGCTGGTGAGGTGGCTCACCCGGGTGGCTACGAATACCAGCCCGGCCTGACGGTGGAGAAGGCCGTCGCGCTGGCGGGTGGTTTCACCGATCGCGCCGCTAGACGGGATATCAGCCTGCGCCTCAATGGCAGCGATCAGTTGCTGGAAGAGGTGAGCCTGCAACGGCAACTCAATCCCGGCGACATCATCACCATCGAACAAAGTTTCTTCTGATCCAGGACGCTCTTCATGACTTCATTGTTGGTTGAAAATGGCCGTGCGCTAGAGAGCCGCCTCGATTTCAGCGGCCCCTGGCGGGTGCTCAAGGCAAACTGGTGGAAGGTGGTGCTGTTTGCCGCCGTGGTGACCCTTGTGGCAGCCCCCTTTATCCTCAGCATGCCACCCTACTACCAGTCCAGTGCGACCCTGCTGCTGAAGGCTGATGCCAACAGCGCTTCACCTATCGAGCCCGTCTATCGGGTCGATACCAGCCGCCGCGAGTACTACAACACCCAGTTCGAGCTGCTCAAGTCACGCCGGGTGGCCGAGAAGGTGGTCACTCATCTGGGCTTGGCCGAGTTGCCGGAATTCAACGGGCAGCCCAATCCGGACAGCTGGTTTAGCCGCATCAAGGGATTCTGGAGTGCCGGACATCAGGAGGATGCCTCCTCACGAAACCAGCACGCAATGGAGTATCTGGCTAAACATCTTTCTATTTCGCCGGTGCGCGATACCCAGCTGGTCAGCATCGGGTTCGAATCCCGCTCTCCCGAGCTGGCCGCCAGCGTCGCCAATGAGGTGGCCCAGACCTACATCGATCTCAATGTGGAGGAGCGGGTCGATGCCAACACCACGGCATCGCACTGGAACCAGAGCCGGTTGGTCGAGATAAAGGCCAGTCTGGAGAAGCAGGAGAAGCAGCTCGGCGATTTTCTTGCCCGCAATGATCTGCTGACGTTTCGCGGCGTAGATGGTTTGCAAACCGAAGAGCTCGGCATCATCACCAACAAGTACGCGGATGCCCGCGAGCGGCGGCTGGCGGCGCAGGCCGAATTCCAGTCCATTCAGGAGTACGGCCGCAATCCGGCGGCGCTGGCCTCCCTGCCCGAGGTCTCCAACCACCCCCAGATGCAGGATCTGCGCATCGCCCTCATCAAGGCCCAGCAGGAGCTCTCCGAGCTGGCCAAGCGTTATGGCCCCAAGCATGACCGTATTCTGCAGGCCGAAGCGCGCATCAAGGCGCTCAATACCCAGTCAAACCAGCTGATGCGGGAGATTGCCGACGGTATCGAGGATCGCTACCAGAGCAGCCAGCGCAAGGAGCAGGAGTACCTCGCCCAGCTTGACGAGAAGAAGCGGGAGTTCTCCTCGCTGGCAGTCAAGAAGGATGAGTACAACAACCTGAAGAACAATATCGACAAGACCCGTCAGCTCTATAACGAGCTGTTCCGCCGTCAGGAAGAGACCCGCCTGAACGCTCAGTTGCACGAGTCGAATGCCATCCTCTACGATGCTGCATCGGTGCCCTTGTTGCCAGCCAAGCCAAACAAGATGCTGTTTCTGCTGATGGTGGTGATCATGGCGGGCATGGTTGCCGTGCTGGCCGTCATCACTGCCGGAGCACTGCGCAATACCCTGGATCGTCTGAGCCAGCTGGTCTCCCAGCTCGGTGGGCGGGTGCTTGGCGAAATCCCGCGGCTGCCAGCCTTGCAGGATCAGAGTGCCCTGCTGCGGGTGGGAGCGGTCAATCCCAGAGTAGGTGCCAGTGCCGATGACCTCTACGCCATTATGCGGCTGGAGTCGGGTCAGCTGCAGCGCATCATGATCACCTCGACCCGTGCTGGTGAGGGCAAGTCGACGCTGGCGGCGCTTTGCGCCGCCAGCTTTGCCCGCCATGAGCGGGTGCTGCTGGTGGATGGGGATCTGCGCCGGGGCTCCCTTGGTCGCCAGTTGCTGGGGCAGGAAGCCAGACCGGGGTTGGCCGAGCTGCTCTCAGGCGAAGCCGACTTGGCTGCCTGTCTGGTGCCAAAAGAGGGATTGACCCTGCTGCCTGCTGGTCAGCCGGTATCTTCCCCGCTGGCACTGCTTGGTTCCCCGCGCTGGAGCGAACTGCTGGCAACCCTTGCCGGGCAATTTGACCGCATCATAGTGGACACTCCTGCGCTGGAGGTCGGCAAGGATGCTTTACTGCTGGGGCAACCGCTGGATGGTGCCATTCATGTGGTTCAGTCCGGGCAACTGCCGGCCAGCCGGGTGCTGAGCGTGCTGGCACAGCTGCGGGATGCCAGAGTGGCGGTTCTGGGGACTGTGCTGACCCAGGTCGCCGAGCGGGATCTGGAAGGGGCTGAGAACCTGAGATTCTGTGGTGCTCCCACCCGGGGCGCGCTATGAAACTGCTACGCAGCATCACCACCATAGGGGGTGCTTCCGTGCTATCCCAGCTGATCGGGGCGTTCTCGGTCTGGTCACTGTCGCACAAGTTCGACATGGCTGCGGTCGGGCTCTATGCCCTCAGCTACAGTCTGGTGCTGATCGGTGCCCAGCTTGCCACCTTTGCCTCGCAACTGCTGTTGCCCAAGCTGGAGGAGGCCGAGCTGCCCGGCAACCTGATCTTTTCCCTGTTGCAGGTCTGGCTGCTCCCCATCCCCTATGTGCTGGTGGTGGTCTGCTTTTTCTCGCTGCCGCTCTGGCCGCTCTACCTGCTGACCGTGACCCACGGGCTGATCCTCATCGCCGAGAATCTGGCTCTGCGGGCCGGCCACTACCAGCGGCTCGGTCTGCAGCGTATCTCGGCCTCTGCCGTGGTGCTGCTCTGCCTGCTGCTTGCCCCTGACATGGTGCACTTTTATCAGTTATGGGCCTGTCTGTTGCTGCTGGTGATCGGGGGCTGGTTGTGGTCTGCCTTTGCCTGGCACAGTGCCATGCTGAGGGAGGCTTCCCTGCGTCGCCTGCTGCACTTCTTCTCCCGCCATAAAGCGCATCTGGCTGGTGTCGGCAGTGCCGAAGTGCTGGCGATGGTGACGGCCAATCTGCCAACAGTGTTGATCAACTTCTGGTTTTCCCCTCTGGTGGCGGGCTACTTTGCCGTGGTCAACCGCTTCTGTCTGGCGCCCGTGGTGATTGTCGGCAACGCCATCCGCCACTCCATCTTCTCGCGATGGTCGGAGGATTTTCGCCAGCGCCGTTTCAACGGGGAGGAGTTTCGCAAGGTGAAGCGGCTGCTGCTGGCGATGGGCAGTGCGGCCACCCTCGGGATCCTCATCTGCTATCCGCTGGTGATGAAGTGGTTCTTCAATGCGGAGTGGATCGCCTCCATCGATACCTCCCGCTACATGTTGCCCTATGTCTTTACTGCGGTAGCCATCTGCCCGTTGACCGTGATCGAGCTGGTGTTCGGCTCGCCCCGCTACTTTTTGCGGATCCAGCTTGAGCAGCTGCTGGTCGTGGTGATCTCCTTCGTGCTGTTGCCCTGGTTGCAGCAGGAGTACGAGCTCTGCGTGCTGGCCTTCTCTCTGCTGACTGCGGTGCGCTACGGCTTCGTCTTTTTGCGGGTCAACCGCCGGGCTGCCGAGTTGCAGGGGCGGATGGAGCTGGCCTCGTGAACAGTGCCCTCATCATGCAGGCCAATCTGCTGCTGTCGCTGGTGATCTGCGGCCTGGCCCAGTACGTCACCGGCATTACAGCCTTCCTCTGGCTGCCCTTCCTGCTGGCGATTGCCACCTTGATGTTGCTGCCGCTGCAGACGCGTTACAGCCCGCTGCGGCTCGACTATCAGGAGAAGGTGCTGCTGCTGCTCTACTGTGGCTTGCTGGTGCTGGCGCTGCTGGGCACCCTGCTTCAGCAGGGGGGCATGGTGACTATCATCGGTTTCAAGAACGAGCTGGCGCTCTCTCTGCTGCTCCCCTGCCTGTTACTGGGCTTCTGCCGCGAGTCACAGATTTACCGCATCATGAAGCTGGTGGAGTGGGTCTTCTACCTGCAGATCCCGGTGGTGCTGTTTCAGGTGCTGGTGGTGGTGCCGAAACGAGTGGCACTGCGTGGCGAGTTTGAAAAGTGGGACTCGGTGGTCGGCACCTTCGGGGGGGATCCCATGGGGGGCGGCAATACCGGTGCTCTCGGCTTCTTCTGTCTGCTGGTGATGCTGATCAAGCTCTCCGAGTTTCGCCACGGCCTCATTTCGCGTCGTTCGGTCGCTTTTCACATTCTTGCCGCCTTTGCCATCTGCGTGCTGGCCGAGGTGAAGTTCGTTATCCTGCTGTCCCCCTTGCTGCTGGCCTGGGTCTGGCTCTCTCCAAGCTATGTCAGGGGGATGAAAAGCTATGACCTCAAGCGTCTGCTGCTGATTGCGCTGGCGATGACGGCGTTGGTGGCAGCGGCCGTTCTGGTGCTGGCTGCCTCCTACTCATCCGCATTCGAGGGGGCCGGACAACAGGGGGCCATTGAGCTGTTTATCGACTCCCTCGGCTATATCTTCGATCCCAACCACATCAATCCGGAAACCGGCGAGCTGGGGCGGGTGACGACGCTCTTTTTCTGGGCCAGCAACGGTGATCACCACGGTCTCAGCAATCTGCTGTTTGGTTATGGCCTCAACACCACCAACCATGGCAGCACCCTGCCCGGTTTTCTCAACCCCCTGTTCAACGTGCTGCTCGACTCCACTTCCCTCAGCGTGTTGCTGTGGGAGGTGGGGCTGATGGGCACCCTGATCTTCATCGCGCTGATCGTTCTGCTGCTCTGGTGCTGCCGTCCCCGACCGTTGCTGGATCGCCAGCTGCTGAGTGCGGCAGATGTGCGTCTGCTCAGCTACCAACCCGCTTTCATCGCGTTCGGGATCGCCTGCCTGCTGAGCTTGCCTTACAGCCAGCTGCTGATGCTGATCCCGGTACAGCAGTTCCTCTTCTATTTCGTGCTGGGTGCCGCCCTGGTGATCCGTTCTTCGGTTCGGCAGGCCACCCGTTCCTGTGAGGTGTCATGACTCCATCCCCCCTTATCTCCGTCATCATCAAGACCTACAACGAGGAGGCAGGGATTGCCGACACCATAGCCAGCATCAGGAGCGCTCTGGCCGACTACTCCCACCAGATTATCGTGGCGGACAGTCTCTCGACCGACCGCACCCAGGCGATTGCCTGCCAGCTGGGGGTGACTGTGGTGAGCCTGACCGACCCGGCCGATCGCTGTTGCGGCGTGGGGCCACAGCTTGGCTACCTCTTCAGCGAAGGGGAATTCCTGCTGCTGCTCGATGGCGACATGAAGCTGGAGCCGGAGTTTGTGCCGGCCGCCCTTGCGCACATGCACTCCCACCCCGAATGCGGTGGCGTGGCCGGGCGGGCCGAGATGGATGATGCCCACAGCTATGAGTTCAAGTCGCGCAAGCAGCGCATCAACCAGATCTATCCGCTGGGCGAGTCGCGCTGGCTGTGTGGTGGCGGCCTGTTTCGACGCAGCGCCATCGAGCAGATCGGCTATCTCACCAATCGCAACCTGCACGGTTACGAAGAGGCGGAGCTGGGTATCCGGCTGCGTCAGGCGGGCTATCGGCTGGAGCGGCTCGATGTCCCCTTCTTCTTTCACACCTCCCACACCATGGACTCCCTTGCCCTGATCCGTTACCGCTGGCGCATGGGGTATCTGTTTGCCAGCGGCGAGCTGGTGCGCTCGGCGTGGGGGCAGCCCTATTTTCGCGAGGTGCTGTCGGTGATCCGCTCCGAGCTGCTGTTCGGACTCTACCTGCTGACACTCCTGTTCTGCGTGCTGCTTTTCGTAGCCGGACTGCCGTTCTGGTTGCCGTTGCTGGCACTGACACCGCTGGGTGGCTTCATCGCTCTCAAGTGGTTGAAGAACCGCTCCCTGCAAGATGCCCTGCGCAGTGTCATGAACCTCTCCATCTATGCAGCTGGCCTGGTACGCGGCCTGCTGTTGCCCCAGCGCTCTCCGCGCGAGGCGCCCGCCCATCGTCTGATCCAGGAGTCATTGCCGTGAAGGTGCTCTTTGCCAACAAGTTCTTTTTCATGAAGGGAGGTGCCGAGACCGTCCTCTTTCAGGAGCGGGAGATGGTGCGTCAGGCGGGTTATCAGGCGCTCGACTTTGCCATGCAGCATCCGGATAACCTCCCCTCGCCCCAGAGCGGCTACTTTCCGGCCAACGTCGATTATCACCAGCGGCACGGGCTCTTCGATCGGCTGAAGATCGCCGTTCGCTTCATCCACAATCAGGAGGCCTGTGATCGGCTGGCGGAGCTTATCCGTGCAGAGCGGCCCGATATCGTTCACTTTCACAACATCTACCACCAGCTCACCCCGGCGATCATCCGGGTGGCCAAATCCCTGGGCTGCAAGACGGTGCTGACAGCCCACGACTACAAGGTGGCCTGCCCCAACTACAGCATGCTGGTCGATGGCGAGCCGTTCGATCTGACCCGGATCGAGGGTTCCTGGCTCAAGCTGTTTCGCCATCAGTGGCAGGAGGGGTCGTGGGGCAAGAGCCTGCTGCTCTCTGCCGAGGCGGCCTGGCAGCAGTGGCGCCGCAACTATGAGCAGGTCGATGCATTGGTGGCGCCGAGCGCCTTCATGGCCGGGATGCTTCGCACCCGGCTGCCTGCTTCCCGCACCGAGGTGATCCTCAATGGTATCGATGTCGAGTCGAGCCGCGAAAGTGGAGAGGATCGTGGGTACTTTCTGTTCCTCGGGCGCCTGATGGCCGAGAAAGGGGTCGAGACGCTTGCCCGTGCCCATCAGCGCATGACGCGGCCGGCGGGTCTCAAAATTGTGGGCGGTGGCCCGCTGCAGGCGCACCTCGGGCAGCATTATCCCAATGCCGAACTGCTGGGGTTCAAGCAGGGGGAAGCGTTGCTCGATCTGCTGCGTCACGCCAAGGCCGTGGTGGTGCCGTCCGAGTGGTACGAGAACTGCTCCATGTCGGTACTGGAGGCGATGGCCTATGGCAAACCGGTGATCGGGGCTCGAATTGGCGGGATTCCGGAGCAGATCCGCGACGGTCTCGATGGCTTGCTGTTCGAGGCGGGCAATGCCGAGGAGCTGGCCCGCTGCATGGACAGGCTGGTGGCCGAGCCGGAGCAGACAGCGGCCATGGGACGTTCGGCTCGTCAGCGGCTGATCGACAACTACTCCCTCGCCAGCCACCAGCAAGCCCTGCTGGCGCTCTACCAGTCGTTGCTGGAGGAGCAGAGATGAGTTTCTGGCACGATCTGAAAGCCGAACTGGCGCTCAATCCGAGCAAGACGGCGCGCCTGTTCCTGCTCTGCTACCGGCTGGCACAGGGAGGCCGCTTTATGAGGTTGCCCGGCTTGCTGCTGCTCAAGGGATTCAAGCTGCTGTGCGGCCTCGATATCTCGCCAAGAGCCCGGCTGGGTTGGGGTCTGCGCCTCTATCACCCGCAGAATATCGTCATCGGTGACGGCGTGCAGATGGGGCGTGACTGCATCCTGCGCCACAACTGCACCCTGGGCAACAAGCCTGATCGCCAAAGCGGCCAGCTCCTCTCGCCCACCGTGGGGGACGGGGTCGAGTTCGGCACCGGCGCCATCGTCATCGGGGCCATCGCCATTGGTGATCATGCCTGTGTCGGTGCCGGCGCCGTCGTCACTCGTTCCGTCCCGGCTCGCGCCGTTGTTGCGGGCAATCCCGCCAGAATCATTCGAGAAGATCATGAAGCAGATTAGTGTGACCGTGCTCGGTACCCGGGGGATCCCCCATGTACTGGGCGGTGTCGAAACCCATTGTCAGTCCCTCTATCCGGAGCTGCACCGCCAGTTCGAAGTGGCGGCGACCGTGCTGGCTCGCGCCCCCTATGTGAATTACCGAAGCGGCGAGTTTGAAGGGGTAGCTCTCGAGGCGTTGCCCGCCCCCAAAAAGAAGTCGCTGGAGGCAATCCTCCACTCTCTGCTCGCGGCTTTTTACTGCCGCAGCCATGCCTGCGATCTGGTGCATGTCCATGCCATCGGCCCGGGGCTGGTGGTGCCGCTGCTGAGGTTGCTTGGCAAGCGGGTGGTCTTTACCCATCACGGTCCCGACTATGACCGCCAGAAGTGGGGGGCGCTGGCCAAGTGGGTGTTGCGTCTTGGCGAGCGCTGGGCGGTACGTTATGCCAGCGAGGTGATCGTCATCTCCGAAGTGATCAACGAGGCGATCCGCCGCCAGTACGATCGCCAGGATGCCCACCTCATCTACAACGGGGTGAAACGGGTCGAGCTGCCGGCAGCGGACAAGAGGGAGCTGACGCTGGCCCGTTTCGGACTGACCGCTGGCAGCTATCTGGTGGCGGTGGGCCGCTTCGTCGAGGAGAAGGGGCTGCACGATCTCATCGCAGCCTATCGCCAGCTCGATACGGAGTTGCCGCTGGTACTGGTGGGGGATACGGATCACCCGACCCCCTACAGCGAGCGCCTGCAGCGCATAGCGGATGAAACACCGGGGGTGATCCGTACCGGTTTCCTCAATGGCGAGGCGCTGATCAGCGTCTTTTCACAGGCTGCCCTGTTTGCCATGCCCTCTTATCACGAGGGGTTGCCGATAGCCCTGCTGGAGGCACTCTCCTTCTCCCTGCCGGTGGTTGTGAGCGACATTCCCGCCAATCTGGCGGTGGCACTGCAACAGGAGTGTTATTTCCCGGTCGGCGATGTGAGTGCGCTGGCAGAGCGACTCAACGCCCAGTTGACTCGCGGCAAGGTCGATTACAGCGACTATCTGCAGCGGTATGACTGGCAGCGGATCGCCGGCCAGACCATGGCGGTCTACCGCAAGGCTCTGGGCATACCCGCAGGAGAAAACCAATGAGCCAATTACCGCAGAAACCGCAGGGGGCGATCGACCGCTTCTACCGTGCTCTCTCCCCCGAGGTGGCCGAGAGCCTGAGTGAAACTCAGCGCGACGGTATCGAGAAGGCGCTGCGGCTGATGAGTGATGGCAAGTCGCACGCCATCAACGTCAACAGCGCCTTCGGCATCGGTCGCTGGCGCTGCTATCTGGTGGTGTTGATGGGACGGGATCGCCGTCACCGCGGGCGGGAAAGCGGCTTTCGCTTTCACCTCAAGGTGCTGCTGACTACCCTGCTGTTGCTGCTGGGGATCTGCGGCATGGTGCTGCTGCTCTATCTGGTGAAGTCGGCCCTTGGCATCGACATCTTCAAGCACTTCTCGTTCGGGGTGTGGGATCTGTTCAAAAAGAGCGTGCTGATGTGATGAAAGAGGGCTCCTGCGGGAGCCCTCTTGCGTTACTGGATGTCTATCTCGGCCAGACGATACCAGCCACTCTCTTCCAGACCTGCAATACCGAGCTGCAGGGCGGGCTGCTTGTCCTGACCGATGAAGGCCAGCTCGAGATAGTAGTGACCGCGTGCCATCCGGCCCGGCAGGGTCAGGCTGTCGCGAGTGGTAGCCTTGCTGCCCGGGATCCAGCGGGTCATGTCGTTGCGGGTCACCAGCATGGCGCCGACCTGCCCTTCCTCGTTGACCAGCCGGTAGGTGAGCGGCCAGTTGCGATAGGCCGGCGCTACCCCGTCGTTGTGCCAGTTGCCGTTGAGGGTAAGGGTAGCCCCCGGCTTCATGGTTCCCTTTAGGGTCAGCTGGTCCAGCACGATGCGATAGCCCAGCTTGCGCAGGGCATTGTCGACGATGGGTCGATATTGGGGGGGAACCGGATCCGACTTGAGATTGATGGTGGAGGCGTGTTGGGCCAGCGCCCAGTCAAAGGTGGCCTTGACCTCCTCCATGGTGTACTGCTGCTGGCCTGGCCACTCGCTCAGCTTGCCGCACACCTCGAAACTGACCGGCGCCCGCTGCCAGCTGGAATCGAAGTTCGCCACATCGGTGCGGGCGCTCGCCAGTCGTTCCGGGTAGGCGTTGCGCATGTGGCTCCAATTTTGGGAGAAGTGGTGCCAGTCGCCGAGGCAGTCTGCCCGCCAGCCAGCTCCCTTGCCCACGGCATACTCAAACATGGGCAGGTTGTTGATGAGCATCAGCTTGGGGGTTCGCGGAAAAGCGGCCATCTGCAGGTCAACATAGGGTTTGAGCTGCTCGCTGCTGTAGCGCTGTTCCAGCGTCGGGCCGGGGAAGTTGCTCATGTGCCACTCCCCCCATGAACCTATCATGCCGATGTCGACATGACTCAGCGCCGGATTGCCATCGTAATGGTCTCCCAGCGCCTGGAACAGCCGGGTGGCCCGGGCGAGGAACTGCGGGTCGCTGTAGTCGGGCACAAAGGTCTGGTGGTTGTTCACCCACTCTCCCCGAATCCCCTTGTTGATGAGCCACTCCGGGATCTTGCTGCCCGAGAAGGGCTCATCAAGGGTCATGACCCTGAGGGCAATCGACTGTTTCGGGGTGGCGTGCTGTGCCTGATCGATGGCCCTGTCGATCAGGGCAAAGTTGTATTCGCCCTCCCGTGGCTCCAGCTCGCTCCAGTAGAAGCGGAAGTAGTCGACCGTGCTGACCGGATGTTCAGCCAGAGAGAGGGGATGACCCCAGCTGTTGTGAAACTCTTCGATACCGACGCCGGGATTGTGCAAGAGGTCTTCGACCGGTTCGGGATGAATGGTGAGGGTACCGGCCAGAGCTCCCTGAGCCCATAGCAAGCCGGAATAGAGCAGGATCCTGCCCGGATGCATTTTCATGTGATCGTCCGCCTGTGGAACATGGTTGCATGCTAGGAAATTGGCGGACAAAGGCCCAGCCGGTTCCGCTGTTTTCGAGAAGAACCGACTGAAGCCTTTGTTGTTTCGGTCAGAGATTGACGGAGGTTGTGCCCTCAGTCGTCATTGTCATGTCCGGCTGGGCGGGACTCGACACTCTGTTGTCCCATCACCTGATACCAGTCGAGCTTGCGGGTCAGCATCATGATCAGCGCCAGAGTGGCGAACAACAGCACGGCACCGAGCAGCAGGGCGATCTCTTCGGCCTGCAGCAGGCTGTAGAGGATGGCATAGACCAGCCCGAGCAGCGCCGCGAAGCCGATCCCCTGCTTCGGGCCACCCAGCACATGACTGAGGTAGAAGCCGTTGAGCAGCACGCTGGCCAGCGCGGCCACCAGATAGGCCCAGCCAAAGCCGAGGTGTTCGGTCAGCGCCAGCAGCACCAGATAGAAGATGGCCAGCCCCATGCCCACCAGCGCGTACTGGATCGGGTGAACCCGCAGCCCCTTGAGCAGCTCGAACATGAAGAAGCTGATAAAGGTGAGGCCGATGAAGAGCAGGGCATATTTGGCCGCCCGTTCGTTGAGCTGATAGTGATCCACCGGCTGCACCAGACTGACGCTGAAGGTGGAGAGATTGCTATCGCCCCCGTTCATCATCCGGTTGAAGCGGGTCTCCATGTCGCTGGCGAACCAGCTGGTTTGCCAGTTGGCCTCAAACCCTTGTGGGCTCAGGGTGCGACTGCCCGGCAGAAAGTCGCCGATAAAGTTGGGATGGGGCCAGTTGCCCGCCAGCAGCAGGGTGCTCTCCTTGCCCAGCGGCACTATGTCGAGGGCGTTCATCCCCTGCAGATTGAGCTCCAGATGGAAGGTGCCATCCTGCTGCGGCAGGCTGTCGAGCGGGGCATGGATACCCGCGAGCGCATCACCGAGGCGGGCGCCGGGGGCAAACGGGATCCGCTGTGTGCCGAGTTGCAGTTCGGGGACGCTGTTGATACCGCGGGCATCGGAGAGCACCAGGCTCAGGTAGGGTTTGCCCGCCACCAGCTCGGCCGTTTCACCGAGCGGTGAGGTCGCGTCATTCAGCAGACTCTGCCGGGTTGGCAGGCGGCCCGAGAGGGAGAGCCGGGTCTGATAGACCTGCGCCTGATAGATGCCCAGCTTGCGCGGGGTGACCTCCATGTTGGCCTTGATATCCAACTGCTCCGGCAGCAGGTAGCGGTAGATCTGCTCCTGACGGACGAAGCGCTTGCCCTCCTGCTCGACCGTCACCGAACGGGTATAGGGCTGCACGATAATGGGCCCCATCAGTCGTTGCGGGCCGCTGCTGCTGGCCATGATGCTGTGAATGGCCTGACTGCGGTAAGCCTGACGCTCCCGGTTGAGCTCCATGATGGATTGCACCGGCACCATCAACAGCAGGCTGAGCAACAGCAGCAGAAAGATCTTGTGGGTGAATATCTGTTTGACCATGACACGTCTCCTTGTTGGATGGAGTGAGTCTGTCAGTCCGGCGTGAAGTGGTGATGGGCTTGTGTGAAGTGGCGGTGAACTGTTGAAAAACGGCGCCATCAGGCGCCGTGGGATTGTTCAGGGGCGGGAGCGCACCAGTCGGGCGGCTTGCGCGAAACGATCGGTATGGCCGTCGATGAGCCCGTGTATAAAGTCGATGTAGTAGACCAGTTCCGGCATCTCCTCAATGGAGCTGGAGGTCCAGTAGGGGGCTGAATTTTCCCCGTTGTCATGGATATCGGAGAAGAAGCGCGGGTCTGTCATCGGCGCCCGGCAATTTTCGTCGAGCAGGGTGAAGAGCTCCTCGATGGTGGGGAGTCGCCACCCCTCGCCAAGGCGGGCTGCTTCATCCTTGGCTTCAAGCAGCGTCAGCAGGGCCGGTGTGCCCACGCACCCTTTCCCCTCCTGCCACTGGCTGCCGAGGCTGCACGCCTGCCATTCGAGGTGGTTTAGCCGATCATGGATGACTTCTCCCTGCCGTGTCAGGCGGTCGGAGAGATCACAGGCAGCCAGCGCCATGCTGGCCGGAAGCCAGAGCAGCAATAGAAATAATTTCATGTTTGTCTCGTTTACGAATGGCGGTCAGCCCGTCGCTGGTGGGCTGACCGTGGTTATCGGGGTTTATCTGGCGGGAAGCGAGCTCACTGCTTTTTAAGTTGTGCAGGCAGGGCGGCCAGCACCTCTTCTTTCGCCTTGAGGGAGGCGAACTGCTTGCCGGGCTTTTGCACCACGGTATGGACGAAGATCAGCTGTTTGCCCGGTTTGCTGGCCCAGCCGACGAACCAGCCGATCTGCTGATCGCGGTTGAGGCTGCCATCCAGCTTCTTCGGGTAGCCCATGCCGGTCTTGCCGTGGATCTGCCAGCCGTCGATCTCGCTCACCTTGAGGATATTGGCGGTGTACTGCAGGGTCTGCGCCGAGACCGGCAGCTTGCCGCTCAGCATCTTGCCGAGGAAGCGGGCCTGCTCCTCCGGACTGATGGCGAGGCTGGAGCTGAGCCAGGCCTGGGTCAGGCCGTCATGTTTGCCCGGATTGCCGGAGAGATCCCGGTTGCCGTAGTCGAAGCGGTCGACATATTGCTGGAAGCGCTCCATCCCCAGCCATTCGGTGATCTGCTGGGAGAACCAGACCACCGAGTAGGTTTCCCAGCGGCGCGGGGTAGTGGTTTCGCGCCAGGCGGGCAGCCAGCCGTCATAGCTCGGTTTGTAAGGCAGTGCCGGATGCTCTTCATCCACCAGATAGCCACTGTCGTAACCCATCAGCGCCAGCGGGATCTTGAAGGTGGACGCGGGCGGCAGCTGGCTGGAGCAGTCCCCTTCGCTGGAGAGGGTCTGGCCGTTGCCGTCAGCATAGAGAAAGCAGCCGCTGGCGGCGGAGGCAGGCAGGGCTGCGAGCAGACCGGCAGCCAGCAGGCTGGAGAGAAGCAGGCGGGACATAGCATTTCCTTGAGCAAATGGATGAGAGAAAGCGGCAGTCTAATGCCGCTTTGTGTGGGGAATGTGAAGTTGCGGGGGGACTAGGCGAACGGCAGCCAGAGTTCCGCCAGCGCGCCCCCTTCCGGCCGGTTGCTCAGGGTCAGACGGCCGCCATGCTGGTGGGCCACCTCATGGGCGAAGCTGAGCCCCAGACCGCTGCTCTTGCCCTTGTCCGGGCGCGGCAGGGAGTAGAAGCGCTCGAAGATGCGCGGCAGGGCGTAGTCGGGAATGCCGGGGCCGCTGTCGGTGACCCGAAAACAGTAGCCCTCCTCCTGCTGGCTGCCGCTCAGGGTGACCTGCCCGTTGGCGGGAGAGAAGTCGATGGCGTTATCCAGCAGGTTGCCGATGGCCTGCTCCACCAGCAGCGGATCCCACTTCTGTTTCGGCGCGCTGGCCAGCTCGGCCACCAACTCGACCTGACGGCGCTGGGCGATGATCTGGCGGGCGTCGAGGGTGCGCTTGCCCAGTTTTGCCGGTTCCACCGACTGGCGATCCAGCCCCTGCCCCGACTCCAGCCGCGCCAGTTGCAGCATTCGCTCGATCAGCTGCTGCATGCGGGCGGTTTCCAGATTGATGTTGCCGATAAAGCGTTTGGCAACTTCGGGGGGCGGCGTTTCGGCCAAAATCTCCCCTGCCCCGCGAATGGCGGCCAGCGGGCTCTTCAGCTCGTGGGTCAGGCTGTGCACATAGGCTTCGATGTAGCTTTTGCCATCGAGCTGGTGGCGCATGGTCTCCAGCGAGCGGCCGAGCCGATCCAGCTCGACGGTGTGCAGCCGTGGCAGCGGTGCCGCCTCCCCCTTGCTGACCGAGTCGGCGTAGTGCACCAGCTTGCCGATGGCGCGGTTGAGCCACCACACCAGCAGGCTGCCGATCAGCAGCGAGATGAGCAGCATCTGGCCGCCGGCCCGCAGCAGCTCCTGTTCCCCCCGCTCAATGGCGGGCATCAGGGTGCGATTGGGTTTGGCGACGGTGAGGGAGCCGATGATCTCGGCCCCTTCCCGCAGCGGCGCCGCCACATACATGGTCGAGCTGGCGGCATCGTCGGGATCGGTGCGGGTGCTGCGGGCGCCATATTGGCCGCGCAGGGTGCGGTAGACATCGTTCCAGCGGGAATAGTCCTTGCCCAGATCCGTGCCGTCGGAGTCGTAAATCACCATACCCTTCTGGTCAGTGACATAGATGCGGTACTCCGCCTGCTGCTTGAGGTGGCCATCGATCATCGCATTGATGGGATTCTGGTTGAGGCGGGCGAAGGCGCTGGCCAACCGCCCGTTCATCATATTGCCCTCTTTCAGATCATCGAGGGCGAGCGGCGCCAGCAGCTGGGTCATGTCTACCAGAGTATCCTCGGTGGCGCTGCGCACTCCCGGTTTTATCTCCTCGACGAAGATCTCCAGCACGAACCAGGCGGCCAGCGCGAAGATCAGCAGCAGGCCGCACAGCAGTTGCAACCCGAGTCTCATGCCAGCTCCAGGCTGTAGCCCAGCCCGCGGTGGGTGAGGATCAGGTTGGCCTCGGGATCATGTTCGCGCAGCTTGGCGCGGATGGTCTTGATGTGGGTATCGACGGTGCGATCCAGACTCTCCTCCGCATCCTGCCACACCAGATCCATCAGCTGCTGGCGGGAGTAGACCCGGCCCGGCGCCTGCATCAGGGTCTTGAGCAGCAGATATTCGTAGCGGGTGAGGGCCAGCGGTTGGCCGCGAAAATGGATGCGGGCCCGTTCCTCATCCAGCACCAGCAGGGCGCTGGGCTGGGGGGCGACGGGCTGGCTGCGGCGCAGGATGACCCGCACCCGGGCACACACTTCCCGTGGCGAGAAGGGTTTGGCCACATAGTCGTCGGCACCGATCTCCAGCCCGATCAGCCGGTCTATCTCCTCGCTGCGGGCGGTGAGGAACATCAGGGGAATATCGGTCAGCGCCCTCACCTGCTTGCAGAGTTCGAAGCCGCTGATGTCGGGCAGCCCCACATCGAGGATCAGGAAGTCGGGTCGCGTCTGTTCCAGTCGTGTCAGCAACTGCTGGCCCAGCATGAACCACTCCACCTCGAACCCGTCGGTCTGCAGGGCGTAAATCAGGGTGTCGGCGATGCTGGCCTCATCCTCCACCAGCCAGATGACTCTCTTTTGCATGGCATCCTCGTCGCAAATTGGCACCCCATTCTGGCATCGAACCAAATCGGATCCTATTTGCTGTTTTATTTTTCCGAAAAAGGGGCTAATATTTCGATGTTCTTTCGAATCGAAACTTAAAAATGACCAAACGTAATACTCAACAACGCCGACACACCATAGTGACCCTGGTACAAGAGCAGGGTGAAGTGAGCGTCGACGCCCTCGCCAAACACTTTTCTACCTCCGAAGTGACCATCCGTAAAGATCTGGCGGTACTGGAGACCGGCGGTCTGCTGCTGCGCCGTTACGGTGGTGCCGTCCCCTTGCCGAGCGAGATGGTGGTCGAGGTCAACCCTGAACAAGTTTCGAACCGAAAGTTAGCCATTGCCCGTGCGGCGGCCGAGCGGCTGCGTGATCACAACCGCGTCATCATCGACAGCGGCAGCACCACCAGCGCCATGATCCCCATGCTGGGCAACAAGCGCGGCCTCATCGTGATGACCAACTCCCTCAATGTGGCCGGTGCCCTGCGCGAGCTGGAAAATGAGCCTACCCTGTTAATGACCGGTGGCACTTGGGACCCTCACTCCGAATCCTTCCAGGGGCAGGTGGCGGAACAGGTGCTGCGCTCCTACGACTTCGACCAGCTCTTTATCGGTGCCGACGGCATCGACCCGGAGCGTGGCACCACCACCTTCAACGAGCTGGTGGGCCTGTCGCGGGTCATGGCCGAGGTATCGCGGGAGGTCATTGTGATGGTCGAATCGGAAAAGATCGGCCGCAAGATCCCCAATCTCGAACTTCCCTGGTCGAGCATCCATACCCTGGTGACCGACGAGGGGCTGGCCAGCGAGGCCAGAGAACAGATTCAAGCCCAGGGGGTGACGCTTATCTGCGCCCCGGTCACTTGCTGACATCGAGCTCTGAACCATCCAACTGACTTTACGATTTGCATCTCAAGGAGAAGTGTATGTGTGGCATCGTCGGGGCTGTCGCCCAACGTGATGTGGCTGAAATTCTGGTAGAGGGCCTGCGCCGTCTGGAGTACCGCGGTTATGACTCCGCCGGTGTGGCCGTGTTCAGCGCCAACCAGCCGTTGCAGCGGGTTCGCCGTCTGGGCAAGGTGGCCGAGCTGGCCAAGGCGCTCGACGAGCAGTCCGTCCACGGCGGTACCGGCATCGCCCATACCCGCTGGGCCACTCACGGCGAGCCCTCCGAGCGCAATGCCCACCCCCACGTCTCCGAGCATATCGTGGTGGTGCACAACGGCATCATCGAGAACCACGAAGAGCTGCGGGAAGAGTTGAAGGCGCTGGGCTATGTGTTCAGCTCCGACACCGATACCGAGGTGATTGCCCATCTGGTCCATCACGAGCTGAAGAGCGCCGGCAGCCTGCTGGCCGCCATGCAGACTGCGGTGAAGCAGCTGCGCGGTGCCTACGGTACCGTGGTGATGGACAGCCGCGACGACAGCCGCGTGGTGGTGGCCCGCTCCGGTTCACCGCTGGTGATCGGCCGCGGTATCGGCGAGAACTTTATCGCCTCCGACCAGATGGCGCTGCTGCCGGTGACCCGTCGTTTCATCTTCCTGGAAGAGGGTGATGTGGCCGAAGTGACCCGTCGCGATGTGCATATCTTCGATACCAACGGCAACGCCGTGGTGCGTGAAGAGCAGGAGTCCGAACTCTCCCACGATGCCGGTGACAAGGGCGAATACCGTCACTACATGCTCAAGGAGATCCACGAGCAGCCCAAAGCGATCACCAACACCCTGGAAGGGCGTCTGGGCAGCGATCACGTGGTGGTCGAATCGTTCGGCAACGGCGCGCGCGCCATCTTTGACAAGGTCGAGCACGTGCAGATCGTCGCCTGCGGCACCTCCTATCACTCCGGCATGGTGGCTCGCTACTGGTTCGAAGAGATCGCTGGCGTCTCCTGCGATGTGGAGATCGCCTCCGAGTTCCGCTATCGCAAATCGGTAGTGCGCCCCAACAGCCTGCTGGTGACCCTCTCCCAGAGTGGCGAGACCGCCGATACCCTGGCGGCGCTGCGTCTGGCCAAGGAATCCGGCTACATGAGCTCGCTGGCTATCTGCAACGTGCCGGGCTCCTCGCTGGTGCGTGAATCGGATCTGGCCTTTATGACCCGCGCGGGGGCAGAAATTGGTGTGGCCTCCACCAAGGCGTTCACCACCCAGCTGGCTGGCCTGCTGATGCTGGTGGCCTCGGTCGGTCACTGCCGTGGCCACCTGAGCGCCGCCGCCGAGGCCGAACTGGTCAAGGCGCTGCAAGCCCTGCCGCTGCGTATTAAAGAGAGCCTGGCGCTGGCCAAGGATATCGAAACCCTGGCCGAAGAGTTTGCCGACAAGCAGCACAGCCTGTTCCTCGGCCGTGGCAGCCAGTACCCCATCGCCATGGAAGGGGCGCTCAAGCTCAAAGAGATCTCCTACATCCACGCCGAAGCTTACGCCGCTGGCGAACTGAAGCACGGCCCGCTGGCGCTGATCGATGCCGAGATGCCCATCATTGTGGTGGCGCCGAACAACGATCTGCTGGAGAAGCTCAAGTCCAACGTGGAAGAGGTGCGCGCCCGTGGCGGTATCCTCTACGTGTTCGCCGATGCCGATACCGGCTTCAAGAGCGACGAGACCATGCGGGTCATGAACCTCAACCATGTGGAAGAGGTGATCGCCCCCATCGTCTATACCGTGCCGCTGCAGCTGCTCTCCTACCACGTTGCCCTGATCAAGGGCACCGACGTGGACCAGCCGCGCAACCTGGCAAAATCGGTGACCGTTGAGTAAGTCACTCTCTCAAATGAAAAAGAGCCGCAATTGCGGCTCTTTTTGTTTCGGCTGAGGGTTACGACAGCCGCAGGTTGGTGATGGTGACCTCGTCGAGGGAGGGCACTATGATGCCGCTGGTGATCCCTTTGGCGATGGCCTGACTGCGGTTCTTCGAGTCGGTCTTGTTGGTCACCTGGGTCAGGTGAAAGTTGACCGTCCGCTCACTGATGCCGAGGATGGTGGCGATCTCCCAGGAGGTCTTGCCCTCGCTGGCCCAGAACAGGCACTCCTTCTCCCGATCCGACAGTTCGGTCAGGTATTTCATCATATCCGGTCTGCTTTTGATCAGTTGCAGTGCGGAGTTGAAGATGTAGCTGGCGCAGAACGACAGCAGCGGAACATTTTCAAACATCAGATCGGAGTTGGATTTCTCCTTGGTGATGAATGAGAGGATGCCGTGCTCCCCCTGCGGGGTGTGCAGCGGAAAGGAGACGCCATTGCGTACCCCGAAATCGGCGGCCAGGTTCATCACGTCGCGGCTGGCGCTGGGCAGCCAGGGCGAGTCGCAGTCGAGCTTGTTCCAGAAGATCGGCTGGGTCTGTTTCAGCCCCAGATAGACCACCGGATCCTGGGTCAGATACTGGTTTTCGCTATAGGCGTCAAACCAGGTGGTCGGACAGTTGTTGAACAGTGCCACGTGGGATTTTTGCATGCTGATGGGGAAAATAATCAGCAGCCGAAAGTAATCAAAGCCCATTTGATGACTGAAGCGCTCCAGCAGTTGCTGGATATCGCTGGTTTTTGTTGCCTTGGTGAACTTGTCGATATGTTCCCAGATCGCATCGTTGAGCATTACTTTCTCCTTTTTCGATCTCTATCACACTGATCGAAAAGATTTTTTATCGTTATTTATATTTGTGCGGTGGCTATTGGCGCCACTTATTCCGTGCGTGCTTAAAAATTATCCTGTTTTTGTGCATAAAGGCCAAGAAAATCCTCTCGTTGCCAGTCCGCCCTGCATTTGAGATAATGATAATAGTTATCATTAGTAAGATGTATTTCAATGAACAAATTATGGGGTGTGGCCCTGCTGCCACTGTCAGTCCACTTTGCTGCCATCGGGGATGAGCTGGTTGCTCCCGCCCTCAAGAACAGCATAGCTGCCGGGAAAGCCTCCCAGCAGCGGGTGGAAAAAGCCGCCGATGCCGCCGTTGCCGCACGACTGGAGCTGCAAAATGCCCAGCTGCAACTGCGTGACCTCGAAGCCTACAACCGCTACATGCAATCTCTGGTGGCCGATCAGCAAAATGAGCTGGGTAAATTGAGCCAGCAGCTGGAAGCGGTGCAAGAGACCCGTCAGGGCTTGATCCCGCTGATGTTGCAGATGCAGGCAGATCTGGAACAGCTGGTGCAAAACGACATCCCGCTGCGCAAGGAAGATCGGCTGGCGCGGGTTGAACAGTTGAAAGCGACCCTGGCCCGCGCAGACGTTAGCGAGGCAGAGAAATTCCGTCAGCTGCTGCAGGCCTATCAGATCGAAGCCGAATACGGCAGCCGGATGGACAGCTATTCCGCCGAGCTGGAGCTGGATGGTGCTCCGCGTCGGGTCGATGTGCTGGCGCTGGGCCGGGTCTCCCTGCTGGCAATGACGGCCGATCGCAGTCAGGCATGGCGCTGGTCTGCCGAGGCGAAGCAGTGGCAAGCCCTCGACAGCCAGTGGCTCTCCCCCATCGCCGAGGCGATGGATGTGGCCGCCGACAAGAAAGTTCCCCAGTTGCTCAATGTCCCCCTCTCTGTCAGCCGCAGTCAGGAGGCCCAATCATGAGAGTCACCATGAAGTGGTTCCCCCTCCTTATTGCCCTCTCCTGCGGTACCAACGCCGCTGTCGCCGATGAGTGGCAGCAGCAGGAACAGGCTCGTGAACAGCAGGCTCAGCAAGATCTGGCGACCGTTGCCAAGGAGCTCGGCACTGCCCGCGCCAGACTGGCCGAGGCCCAGCGCCTGAGCAAGGAGCTGGCTGGCAAGTTCGCCAGCAACGAGAAGCAGCTGGTCGAGCTTAACGCCCAGTGGGAGCAAGCCTCCGGCGACATGAACGAGATCTTCGCGGTCACCCGTCAGGGCGCCAGCGATGCGGTCAAGCTGCTGAGCGAATCCGCCGTCGAGGGCCAGTACCCGGAGCGTCTCGCCCCGCTGAAAGCCATGGCACAGGATAAACAGGTGCCGGATCGCGCCGCTCTCGCCCTGCTGCCCGCCACGCTGCTGCAGGAGATCCGCGAATCTGGCCGGATTGCCCAGTTCAACGGCAAGGTGCTCGATGCCCAGGGGGCTGCCAGCGAGCAGTCGCTGACCCGGGTTGGCAGTTTTGCCCTGCTGGGGAGCGAAGGCTTCCTGCAACCGACCGCCGAAGGCTTGAGCCCGGTACTGGGTCTGCCCGGTAGCGTGCTCTCTGCCGTTGCGGCTTATCAGGGTCAGGAAGGGGAAGCGCTGCCGCTGGATCCTTCTCATGGCACTCTGCTGGCGATGCTGGCACAGGCGCCCACCTTCTGGCAGCAGGTACAACAAGGTGGTCAGGTCGGCGCCATTATCGTGCTGTTGGCCGCCATCGGTTTGGGTATCGCTGCGGTACGGCTGTGGAGCCTCTCCCGCGAACTGGGTCGGGTGCGCCGCCAGCTCAAGAGCGGCGAGTATCACGCCGACAACGCCCTCGGCCGGGTGCTGACGGTGGCAGACAAACACCCCGAGCTGAGCATGGAGACCCTCGAGCTGCGTCTTGATGAGGCGATCCTGCAGGAGACTCCTCGCATGGAGCGCGGCATCGGCATGGTCAAGGTAATCGCGGCCATCGCCCCCATGCTGGGTCTGCTCGGTACCGTGACCGGGATGATCGGCACCTTCCAGGCCATCACCCAGTTTGGTACCGGCGATCCCAAGATCATGGCGGGCGGCATCTCCATGGCGCTGGTCACCACGGTACAGGGTCTGGTGGCGGCCATTCCGCTGATCCTGGCCCACAGCCTGCTGCAATCGCGCTTCACCGAGCTCTCCAATGTACTGGAGCAGCAGGTAGCCGGCATTCTGGCCGAGCGCGCCGAGAGCAATAACGGCGGGATGGAGCGAGCAGCATGATGCTCGACATCTGGCAACAGCTGCAGAGTTTCATGGGCCGTGGCGGCCCTGTGCTCTGGGTCATTCTGGCCCTGCTGGTGCTGATGTGGATTTTGATGATCGAGCGGCTGCTCTACCTCAATCTGGGTTTCGGCCCGTTGCAGCAACAGCTGCTCGGCCGCTGGCAGGCCCGCAGCGAGCGCCACAGCTGGCACGCCCGGGCGATCCGCAGCCGCTGGCTGGCGCAGGCGGAGCTGGAACTGAACCGTCATCTGATCTTCATCCGCACCCTGGTGGTGCTCTGCCCCATGCTGGGGTTGCTGGGCACTGTGACCGGCATGATCGGCGTATTCGATGCGTTGGCCGCGGCCAACCGCTTTAACCCGGAGAGCATGGCGGGCGGGATCTCCCGCGCCACCATCCCCACCATGGCAGGCATGGTGGTGGCGCTCTCCGGCGTGTTGTTACTCAGTCGGCTCGAGAGTCAGGCCAAGCGTGCGCTGGCCAAGACCCGGGACGGCCTGCGAGAAGAGAAGGTAATGCAATGAGACGGCAATCCAAACGCCAGCGTGACGAAGTGCAGATCGACATGACCCCCATGCTGGATATCGTGTTCATCATGCTGATCTTCTTTATTGTCACCACCTCCTTCGTGCGCGAAGCCGGGCTCGAGGTGCACAGACCCCAGGCCAGTCAGGCCAAGGCGCAGAAATCCTCCAGCATCATGCTGGCGATCGGGGCTCAGGGTCAGATCTTCCTCGACCGCAAGCAGATCGATGTGGAGCGGGTACAGGCCACCATCGCCCGTCTGCTGGCGGAGCAGCCCGATGCCAGCCTGGTGATCCAGGCCGACGAGCGAGTGCCCCATGGCAAGGTGGTGCGGGTGATGGATGAGGCCAAGGCGGCGGGTATCGCCAATATCGCCGTGGCGGTGGCGCCGAAATGAAATACAAGCTGATGAGCCTGGGGCTGGGGATTGCCCTCAGTCTGGGCATCCTGCTGTTTATGGCCACGCTGGTTGAACCGCCCCGGGGCGAGAAGGTGGCGAGCGAACAGAAGCCCATCGTCATCAATATGCAGAACGAGGTGACCGAGGTGCAGGTGCGCGAGCGTCCGGTACCGCAGGAGCCTGAACCTCTGCCAGAGCCTCCCGCGGCATTGGCCTCGACACCGCTGCCGATGCCTGCCGCGGCCCCCTTGGCGGCCGTTGAGCCGAGTCTGGATCTGGTCTCCAGCCTCAGCGCGGTGCAGGTCTATGCCCCCGGTGTGGCGACCAGTACCGCACCGGTATTGAGTGGCAACTACCACGGCCAGCAGCAGGGAGCGGGTATCGGCGCAGGTGACATGCTGATGCCGCTGCAACGGATCGAGCCGGTCTACCCCTATCGTGCCCAGCAGTCAGGGATCGAAGGATTCGTCACCCTGCGCTTTAGCGTGAATGCCGAAGGTGGCGTGCAGGATGTGGAAGTGGTCGAGGCCAAGCCCAAGCGTCAGTTCGAGCGGGCGGCCATTCAGGCGATCAACAAGTGGCGCTATCAGCCGAGACCGGGCGCCACCGACAAGCTGGTGCAAGTCATCACGCTCAAATTCAAACTGGAGTCATAACTATGTTGCGGATCTGGATCTGTCTGCTGGCCCTGGTCGGCCAAGCCTGTCTGGCGATGGAGGTCAGCCCTCACTTCTCCCGTCAGCTTGAACCCGTGATGAAGCTCTATCAGTCCGGTCAGTGGCAACAAGCCCAGAGCAAGGCGTCCGGCCTCAAGCCAAATAGCGATGCCGAGCGTGCCTGGCTGGCGCAGTTGCAAGCCTCGCTGGCGGCCAATCTGCAACAGACCGCCCAGGCGAGCCGTTATGTCGAACAGGCCCTTGCCTATAAAGAGTGGCCCGAGCAGCAACAGCTCCAGCTGCTGCGACTGCGCGGCGATATTCAGGCCCAGCAATCCAACTGGTCTGGTGCCATCGCCAGCTACAAGGCGGCACTGGCACTCAAGCAAGACGATGCACTGCGCCTGCGTCTGGCCGGCCTCTATTACCACAACAAGCAGTACGGTGACGCCGCCAGCCAGAGCGAACAGTTGTTGAAGAAGGGTTGGCAGAAGCAGGCCGCCATTATTCGTCTCTCCGCCCTCACCGCTCAGCAACGTTATGGCGTGGCTGCCGATCAGGCGGCCGAGTTGATCAGCCACGAACCCAAAGAGAGCAAATGGTGGCAGCAGGCGGTGTCGCTCAACCTCTCCGCCAAACGTGGCGATCAGGCGTTGGCTCTGTTGCAAACAGCTATCGACAGAAAACTGATGGATGATGCGTCTGCCCGCAATCAGCTGATCCGTCTCTATGCCTGGCAAGGGCTGCCTTATCGTGGTGCCCGTCTGCTGGAAGCGGCCATGGCCAAGGGACAGATGAAGCAAAGTGCTGAAAACCGCCAACTGCTTGCCCAATTGTGGGAAGGTGCCCGGGAGTGGTCACAAGCGGTCGATAGCTGGCAGCTGCTCGCCAACCAGCACGGTCAGCCCAAAGCCGCCATGCGCGCCGCCGAACTGCTGCTGCAACAGGGCAAGACTGATGCTGCCATGACCCAGCTCGCCGCCATCAAGTCGGTAAAAGGCGAGCAAGGCAATCGCGCCAAAGCGTTGCTGGTGCAGGCACACCTTAATAAGGAGCAGTATGCCCAGGCGCTGGAACTGGCCCGTGAGCTGCAGCAACAGGATAACTGGCAGCAGAAGGCAACCAGCTGGGTCAACTATATCCGGGCACAAAGCGAAGAGTTGAGCAAAAAAGCGGCGTAAAAGAGGTGCCAAGGGGCTGTTTTGGGGCGTTCAGTTCGCTTTTTCAGCAAACGAACGCATTTTTGCAAAAAGCCCTTGTCATCCCGGCGCGGCTCCCTATAATGCGCCCCTACCAGCACGGCGGAACACGCCGAACTGATGAGCCAGCTTCCTAGCGAAGTGGGCGCCGAAAGAAAAGCGAAAACAATCGCTTGACTTTCGAAGTGAGAAGCGTAATATGCGCCTCCTCAACGCGACAAGCGTGACGCTCTTTAACAATTTGAATCAAGCAATCTGTGTGGGCACTCACAGCATCGAACA